>Ga0209291_1002111_pt1 | contig 16602 bp, 12 predicted proteins | sample GOMGulsemesocosm_FD_184633 | JGI IMG/M metagenome (GOLD analysis project Ga0209291, IMG submission 184633) | Methane-oxidizing microbial communities from mesocosms in the Gulf of Mexico - GOM9B Gulf of Mexico (SPAdes) (version 2) | ecosystem: Environmental > Aquatic > Marine > Cold seeps...
GACGCAACCTGTGTTCATCGAGTAATAACTCATTCGGCAATTCAGGGGCAATATTTACTAAAAAGTCTAGGTTTTTAGCCGCAGCACTCGGTGTCACAATAGCCACTGTATCGTAAATAATTTCCCGTAAATTACAGCTATGATTAGTTATCGCAAGGTGTCCTGATTCAATCTTAGAAAAATCCAGAATGTCATTAATCAATATAAGTAATGTTTGTGATGAATTTTCAACAATAGCAAGGTGCTCTTGTTGAGTTGGCGTCAATTTGGTGTTGGCCAAGATATTCGACATACCAATCACGCCGTTTAGTGGTGTTCTAATCTCGTGTGACATATTCGCTAAAAATGAACTTTTTGCCACATTGGCTTGTTCCGCAGTTTCCTTAGCTTGGATTATCTGTTTTTCATTGGTGTCACGCTCTTCAATAAGATTATTGAGCATTTTTGCGAAGGCACTAAACTCGTCATTACCGTCTATTTTAATTTTTAATGAATAATCATTTTTCTCTTCAATGCGGGTTAACGTTGTTATAATTTCTTTTAAATTACCAAGAATGCGTTGTATTAACATCCAGCCTAGATATGTTGCACACACCAATAATGCAGTAATAAAGATAGAAAATGCCACAACATGCATTTTTGCTTCTGCAACCTTAGCTTTAATCTTAATGGATAAATTCATCCCGACATTAGAAACGACCTCGCTTATAAGAGCTAATCGCTTATCTAACGCAGATATATCATAATCACTCGCAGTTGCTTGAAAATGTCCATTCTGGATCAAATTACGTAATGCATAACTATCAATAAAGGCCTGGTCAGAAAAAGTATCCTGTAAAAGTGAGATCTGATTATTATTTGCACTTATCGCAATAAAGCGTTCAATAAAAAGTTGTTGTCTTTCTACTATCGGAGGTAACAACACTTTTGCATCACCCTCTACTCCCCTGACGATAAGGTTTATATACCAGTTTTCTTCATTTGCCCAAAAATAGAGCCACTGCAACTGATATAGAACTTCAAGATTATTTTCAATTTCTTTATCATTTAACTCAAGATGATTTCTTTCTAATATAAGCAGTAATTGGCTTGTTGAGTCAGATATCCAACTTGACCAGTCATTAACATCTTCGGCACTTAAATAATCAAACTCTTCTTCAACCCCTTCTAAGTCCGATAATAACTCAATCGCATTACGACTATCTTGTAATGCAAGTGGGGCTAATTGTTTCAATTTAACGATAGATGAAGTGAATGCTTCCAGATTCTGCTCTTTACTGACGTTATTATCAGATAGCTTACTAACTCTTAAAGTGTGCAGTAATGAATTCAACTCTAGCGATTCTGTCAGCAACTCTATCCTAGACTTTAATTTGTTGAGTACTTCTAACGTAGACACTGACTCACTGACTCGATCGCCAATCAACAACGTGAGTAATAATAATGGGCATAATAATAAAAATATCAGCCGTTTTTTGATCGATAGCGTATTAAGCATAAGTTTTTGACTTCCATGTAAAAATTAATTTGTTATTTACTCTTTTTCTTACTAACTTGAATGATAGGTAATAGAATCAAAATTAGCAGGTAAACATGTTTAAAGGATTAAACTTACGCATTTTTTGCGTCGGACTACTCATTATTTCACTCTCCCCGCCATTTTTAGCCTCCGCTAAAGAAGAAATTGGAGATAGTGAGGGTCGAAATTTCGCCGTGTTCTCATTAAATGATTCTTTTCCAGAGTTAAGTAAAAGCAAGGTGAGAATGATTTATAAAGGAAAAGTAAAACGTATCAACAAGAAAAATATAGACCTTATTGATTTGACAGAAGAGAGCAACGATAAAGCCAATTTTTACCACAACCTGCTTGGAAAGTCGCTATCTCAAATGAATGGTTACAGAGCTGGTTTGGCATTCTCAGGAAAAGGTAACTTACCAGTAACAATATCAAACAATGACATAGCTACAATCTTAGACTGGTTAGAAGAAAACCCTAACGGTATCGCTTATGCCACCATAAAGTCATTACCAGAAGATGTTAATGTTTTATTCGTTTTAGATCCGGAGGAATAGAGCATGAATATCTCTCGCCTTTGCTTTATAGCAACAACACTATCGCTGACTACATTCACAACTAACGCAAGAATAAATCTAACCGATGACATTTCATTCAGTGGTTTTGGCTCTACTTCTATCACCCAGTCTGACAATGCAACAGATTTATACGTAAATCGTGAGATTACTGAAGACACTTGTTATGACTGTGACACAACTTTTGGTTTACAAGGTGATATCCGCTTTAACGATAGCTTCAATGCATCAATTCAAGTGGTTAAACGTCCCCAAGATGATTGGTCTTCACCCGAACTCGAATGGGCATATATTGGTTATAGCGTATCCGATTTTAATTTAAAGGTTGGTCGACTACGTTTGCCATTATTTCTAAGTTCTGAATTCTACTATGTAGGCCAAGCTTATACCTCAGCTCGACCACCACAAGAAGTGTACAACTCAGTCTTAGGCATCACGTCTTATGAAGGTATTTCAGGAACTTGGGATATCGAAATAAATGATGAGAGTTATTTGGCTATCACACCGTACGTCGGTATAGAAATTGAAAACTATGTTGATATTGGTTCTACACGTTTCGACTTTACCATCGATAAAACGGCTGGGTTGTACGCCGAGTTAAGTGGCTTTGATTATCGAGTCATGTTCAATTATGCTCACTTTAAATACGCTGTAGATGTGAATGATCAACCATACCTAACTGACAGTATAAATATTTTCACACTGGGGGCTGAATACTCACTGGACCAGTGGCTTTTAACTTCTGAAGTGCTTGTAGATAAAATGCATTTTAATTGGTATTCAAGTTTGGCTTATAATATAGATAAGTTTACCCCTTATATAACCTATGCCGAATCACACCACAGCACAAAAAATAATTCGGTTTTATTGGGACTGCGTTATGATTTAACAACAATGGTATCGTTAAATGCTGAATGGAAATATACCAATGCTAACGGTGGGAATAATGGTGAGTTAATTACAACCCCTCCTGATGGTGATACAGATGTTCAGCTATATACCATAATGCTTAATTTTATCTTTTAACAACGACATAATTAACTAGACAACTGAATAACTCAAAGTACATTTTATTGAAATAAACACGACTTTGAGTTATTCAAACTATGGCACTATCAACACCAAAATATTTAAGATTGACTCTCTACGATATCAGTAATAATCTGCGTGCGCTCTGCTGCAGAAATATTTAAATAAAGGCGACTAACCCGGACAGCATAACCAAACTTATCTTTGCCTAATAACTTAATGAGTTCAGGCAATAATACTGCATCGAGATGAAAGGTTTTGATGTAATGTTCAATCGCGTGCTCAACACTGACAAATTCTGTTCCATCAAACGAAAAACCACCAGCGTCATCATCCGCAGCAAGCGGGATGCCATCAAGGCATAGAGACCAACCTGAATAGTTTACTCTTTCCTTGGCGATGGTATACATCATCCACGCACTACGTTTGAACCCTTCAAAAGCCGCACCTTCAAACTCAGATTCTTGCAGTTCTTGCTCTGTCCAGTTTGAACCAATACTTAACGCTTTTTGATATTTACGTGTTAACGCGGCCTTTACAGCATTGCGGTATTGATAAATAGACTGACAACGGGCTTTTTTAACAACCGACGTACACTCGGAGCACGCAGGCACCGATAAAGGGTCATGCGGCGCGTTATGTATATCATCGACAGAAAATGGAATGTTAACATCACCGTTAGATGGCTCGCCACAAAATAAACATGTGTAGCGAACATCAAACGGAATGTCTATCTGAGGGTAATGATCAAATGACATTATATCGAACTACTTCTTTTTCAACGAAAGAGTACCTTTAACACGAGGCGCAGCAGGAGTAGCCTTGGCATTAGCCAGCTTCGCTTTTTCACGTTCAGCAATAATACTTAAACGCGTAGCAGGTTTTTTTCGTTCTTTTTTCTTTTCAGCCGAATTAAAACGCGCTCTCGATGCAATTTGTTCATCAGAATAAGACGCAGGTTTATCTTGCTGAGCTATATCTGAAGACACATTTGATGAAACATCAGCATCTGACGCTGTTGCATTTTGCGTCCAGAAATTAGACGTCGGTTCATCGCTCTTATTTAGATCAGCGGCTGTTTCATCTTTACTCCAAGAATCTAAACTCGCTTCATCATTCGAAACTTGACCAGGAGTTGCTGCATAATCTCCGTAACCAAAACGCTTCTGACGTGCAGCGCTATTTACGCCACGTTTAGAATGTACACCTTTTGTTTTCGGTTTTGCTTGGCCATAATCAGAAGCTTCTTCGGTACTGCTAGAACCTTCAACCATAGCGTTTATTTCTGACATTTCTTTATCAGTCAATAAACGCCATTGGCCAGTACTTAGCCCTTTCATATCAATATTCATAATACGAGTACGCGTCAATGATTTAACTTGGAAACCAAAATGCTCACACATACGACGGATCTGTTGATTTAAGCCCTGTGTTAAAATGATTTTGAATTCAAAGCGACCTTCACGCGTTACTTTACATGGTTTAGTGACAGTATCTAAAATTGGCACTCCGCGCGCCATACCTGTTATGAATTTATCAGTAACTGTGCTATCAACTTTAACAATGTATTCTTTTTCATGCGCGTTACCAGCACGTAGAATTTTATTAACAATATCACCGTCATTGGTTAGGAAAATAAGACCTTCTGATGGTTTATCAAGACGACCAATTGGGAATATACGAGTACTGTAGTCAATCAAATCAATTACATTACCCTGAATGTGGCGTTCTGTCGTACACGTGATGCCTGCAGGCTTGTTTAAGGCGATGTAGATACGCTTTTGCTTGGCTTTTACTGGCTTGCCGTTTACAGATACCACATCGCCATCTGACACTTTCGTCCCCATTTCAGGAATTTTACCGTTAATGGTTACGCGACCTTGTTCAATTAAGCGGTCTGCCTCACGGCGAGAGCAATAACCCGTGTCACTGATATATTTATTAAGTCGTGTTAGTTTGATGTCTTGTTGCGTCATGATAATTTATACTAATATTAAGGGAATTAGGAATTGCGTAAAGGTTTTGAGAATTTATACTTCAGAAGACCGCAATTATGTGGGCGAAGTATAACAGAAGGCATTATTATCAAGCAATATTAGTGTATATATTTAACCTTTCAAGTAATTAATACTAATTCATTCGCAAATATTGGGTTTTTTTCACGCTTCGTGGTACATTGCCCACATTATTGGGTGATCTATAATAACCCTCATTATTTCAAGACAGAGCAAAGAACTATGGCAGAATTAGGTAAGTTAAATACCTTAGAAATTATCAAAGAAACTGGATCGGGTTTCTACCTGGACGGCGGTGTATTAGGTGAAATATTATTACCTTTTACAAACTCACCATTGGATATCGATATCGGTGATGAGCTTGAGGTATTTGTCTACCTTGATTCAGAAGACCGTATCATTGCAACAACACAAAAAGTACTTGGCGCAGTTGGCGAATTTGTCATGCTAAAAGTAAAACAAGTAAACAATGTCGGTGCATTCCTTGATTGGGGTTTAGACAAGGATCTTTTAGTTCCATACAGTGAACAACGCATCCCATTACAAGTGGGTCGTGAATACCTTGTTGCTATTTATTTAGATCGTATCCACGGTCGTATCACAGCAACAACAAAACTAGACCGCCATGTAGATAACATCCCTGCACGTTACAAGTTACATGAAGAAGTTGAAATCACACCTGTTGACCCAACTGATCTTGGTTATAAAGTAATTGTAAATAATAGCCATTGGGGTGTGGTTTACAAAAACGAAATGTTTAAGAAACTAAACCGTGGCGAAAAGCAAAAAGGCTACATTCAAAAAGTACGTGAAGATGGTAAAATCGATATCTTATTGAATGAACCAGGTCACGGTAAAGTATCTGATTTTAGTCAAGTGTTATTATCAGAACTGAACAAAAATGGTGGTTTCATGGCTGTTACAGATAAAACAGATCCAGAAACAATATCTCGTTTATTTGGTGTAAGTAAAAAGACATTCAAAAGCGCAGTAGGTCAATTATTCAAGAAAGGTATTATTGATATTGTTAAGACAGGTAACGTAGGTTTACAAGTTAAAGACAGTGAATAATACACACTATGCATAGTTGCAGTAGCATCTGCCAAAGTCGGTAGTACTAAAAGCGATTAGTAAAGTAATAAAAATGGAAGCCAATTGGCTTCCATTTTTCGTTCTACATAACTGTAATTTAAATGCTTAATTGTGAATTAATGAACAATTTGCAAGATCGCAACGTTAGCTTGCTTATCCATTTCAGCCGAGCCTAAAATCATAATCAACTCGTCGTCAGAGTAAGCAGATAAGTCGTTAGCTTGTTCGATAATATCTTCCATAACAGGGTTCAAGTCACCGTTATGCACTCGGTGCCATTGATAAAAACTAATCAGTAAAACTTGTAATACATAACCTTCATCTAATAAAGCTACGTCAATACCACTTTCTAATGCCACAGCTTCCAATGTTTCAATATCAAAGGAAATACTACCGTCATCATCAAGTTCTAGTCCTAATGAATCAAAATTAATCCCATCTGGGATACTAATTTCGACTCTAGTTAATGCGGAAATATCCATATTGCATTCCCTCTTTAAGTCAAGCATAGTTACAAAGTAACACTAATTCGAAAAAAAACAAGCTTATACAGCATTCAACATATTATGTTTCTGTTGCTGTGACTTTAACATTAGTAAAGGTAAAGGCTAACTCATCATCTTTCAGCTGGACATCAACGGCGCCACCATTTGATAGTTTGCCAAACAAGATTTCATTAGCCAGGTTGCGCTTAATTTTGTCTTGAATAACACGGGCCATTGGTCTTGCTCCCATGGTTTTATCATAACCTTTATTCGCTAACCATTTACGCGCATCGTTTGATACATGCAATGCCACTTGTTTATCATCAAGCTGGGCTTCTAACTCAACTAAGAATTTATCCACAACCATATGGATAACATCCATATTTAAGTGATTAAACCAAATAATATTATCTAGACGATTACGGAATTCTGGCGCGAATAATTTATTTACTTCGCCAAGAGCATCACTATTATTATCTTGCTCTTTAAAACCGATTGACTGGCGAACTGTTTCAGCAGCACCCGCATTCGTAGTCATAACCAGAATGATATTACGGAAGTCAGCTTTTCGACCATTATTATCCGTTAGCGTACCGTTATCCATTACTTGTAATAACAAATTAAATACATCTGGATGGGCTTTTTCTATTTCATCTAAAAGCACAACGGCATGTGGTTGTTTGATAACAGCGTCCGTTAATAAACCACCTTGATCATAACCGACATAACCAGGAGGCGCACCGATCAGACGAGATACGGTATGACGTTCCATATACTCAGACATATCAAAACGTATTAGATCAACACCCATTATTTTAGCTAAGCGTTGAGTCACCTCGGTTTTACCGACACCCGTAGGACCAGCAAATAAGAATGAACCAATAGGTTTAGTCTCAGCACCAAGACCAGAACGAGATAGACGGATCGCATCAGTCAGTACTTCAATCGCAGGGTCTTGACCAAACACAACCATCTTCAGGTTTCGTTCTAAGTTTTTAAGCACATCACGATCGTTTGATGAAACTGATTTTTCAGGAATTCGAGCCATTTTAGCAACAATAGACTCAATCTCACCTATGCCAATTGTTTTCTTACGTTTATTATCTGGCACTAAACGCTGTTTAGCCCCTGCTTCATCCATTACATCAATTGCTTTATCAGGTAGTTGACGTTCGTTAATATACTTAGCAGATAATTCAGTGGCAGCACGAAGTGCTTTCGCTGTATAACGTACATCATGATGTTCTTCGTAACGTGATTTCAATCCTTGCAGGATCTTCACGGTATCATCAATAGAGGGTTCTATTACGTCTACTTTTTGGAAACGACGTGCTAATGCACTATCTTTTTCAAAAATTTGGCTGTATTCAGCATAGGTCGTCGAACCGATACAACGTAACGTGCCATTACTGAGGAGTGGCTTAATTAAGTTAGCAGCATCAAGTTGTCCACCGGATGCAGCGCCCGCACCGATGATGGTATGAATTTCATCAATGAACAAAATCGCATCTTCATGTTTTTGCAACTGTTTCAGTAATGATTTAAAACGTTTTTCAAAGTCACCACGGTATTTTGTACCGGCAAGCAATGCACCGAGATCAAGAGAAAACACCTGCGTATTTTTCATTACCTCAGGCACTTCTTCATTCACAATTCGATATGCTAGACCTTCAGCTATTGCTGTTTTACCAACCCCAGCCTCACCCACTAACAACGGGTTGTTTTTACGGCGGCGACATAAAATTTGAATAGTACGGTTGAGTTCTTCTTCGCGTCCAATTAATGGATCAATTCGCCCTTCAACAACCAGCTTATTCAAGTTAGCTGAGAAGTTCTCAAGTTTTGTCGATTGATCTTCACTATCATTAATCGCTTGTTCTGATGCGTCATGATTATCTTCAATTCCTGGTTCTTCGTCATTTTTACGAATACCATGTGAAATAAAGTTAATCACGTCAAGGCGGCTCATGCCTGATTTTTTCAAAATGTAAGCAGCTTGTGACTCTTGCTCACTGAAAATAGCGACAAGTACATTTGCACCTGTAACTTCATTATTGCCTGAAGATTGCACATGAAACACAGCGCGTTGTAATACTCGCTGAAAACCAAGCGTAGGCTGTGTTTCTCTGTCATCCTCTGACTCAGGTAGAATCGGTGTTGTTTGTTCTAAAAAGAGAAGTAATTCATCACGAATAGCATCGATATCACCAGAACAGCCTTTAATTGCTTCACAGGCAGATTTATTACTTAAGAGTGAAACGAGTAAGTGTTCGACCGTCATAAACTCATGACGATTCTCACGTGCAGTTTTAAACGCTTCATTTAGCGTAATTTCAAGATCTTTGCTTAACATAGGCATCTCCCTATAACTACGTGTTGCGTAATATTGCTATCATTACGCTTATGCTTGTTCCATGGTACATAATAAGGACTGTTCGTTATCTTTCGCATATTGCATCACCTGTGATACTTTTGTCTCGGCTATCTCAGCCGTAAATACACCACAAACACCCCTGCCCCGATAATGAACAGTTAACATGATCTGGTTAGCCTTATCTATATCCATAGAAAAAAACCTTTGTAGTACATCTACAACGAAATCCATTGGAGTATAGTCATCATTATTCAAAAACACTTTGTAAAACGAAGGTGGTTTGAGTTCTAGCTCACTTTCTATACTTGTTTTGAAATCAATCAGTTCATCTAACTTACTCATAATTCTATCTTAGTACCTATCAGAGATTTGGGCTAATAACTTTCAACCTTTCGACTAAGTTTACCCCATTTTAACCATTTTTAGGAATATTAACTTGACTATAGTAGCGAATAAACTAAATTTATTAACAAGATGCATTATGACGTTAACATCTTAGCAACCTATTATGTTAATCGTTATATACATCTATCACCCTTCTGATTAAAAGGGGGAAAGACAGTTCAGTAATCAAACAATTTGCAATTACAGAAAGGATGCAGAGGTATGGCAACCGGTACGGTTAAGTGGTTCAATAATGCGAAAGGATTCGGCTTCATTTGTCCTGAATCTGGTGGTGATGATGTGTTCGCGCATTTTTCTATCATACAAATGGATGGATACCGCACATTAAAAGCGGGGCAACTGGTGGATTATGAAATAGATGAAGGACCAAAAGGTTCTCACGCTATTTCCATTTCAGCGCATGAGACAAGCGAAATAAAATAAATTGTCTTCTACCGTGATAAAAAGCAGCTCAGCTGCTTTTATTTTATCAGGTGCTAATTAATATTAACGGCTAAACTTGTAATACAAATCGACAGCACTATCTACACCAGTCACTAACTCTATATACAGCTTTGGTATGATCTCGTACCGTACAACAACTTCACTCAAAGCGGAAAATAAACCAATACCATAACGGATCTGAACACCTGGTAATACATAACCACTCACTTCAACCCGAGTATCGTCGCCCTGTCCTCGTGTATCAATAGCAAAGTCTTTAACACCTAATGTATCACCTAAGAAACCGATAACGTCTTTACCTTGACCTAGACTGGAGCCTACAAGCATTGTTGTGATAACAACGTCCTGACTGGTTTCATCTTCCGAGTTTACATCGCGACCACGCAATAAATACGAAATCATTCTTGTTTGCTGCATTTCCGGTTCTGAAAATATCGTGAAAATAGGTTTCTTTACGGGTCCAATTAAACGAATACCAACAATGACATTATCTTCTGTTAGCTCCGTATTACGTATCGCTTCAACATTAATATATGGGTTTTCAACAGAGCCAGAAAAAACAACCTGGCCTTTACGAATATAAAGATCTTGGCCAAACGAACGATAACGACCGTCTTCAAACTGCAACATACCATCTGAAAACAGATTACCATCTTCATCAAGCACTATGCTTACTGCACCAGTGATCTTAGATTCTAAACCAAAAGAATCAATTTTAACGTTATCTAGCAGTTTGATATTCACTTGAACGTCAAGCGGGTAAGTTGGTTTTACAGTAAAATCATCTGAATCTATAATAATGACATCACTAGAAACCTGAATCGCACTTTGCGGTAACTGCTCAACTTTAATTAACGCATACGGAATGACAATATCGCCCGTTACTTTCGCACCCTTATCGTCACCTTCGATTTTAATTTTTGGGCTAAAATGAAGCTTTAACCCCTTGTTATCGTCAAATTCGAAATTATCACCGTGTAACAACATTTGGTAGTTGAATTCATCCCCCCACGCAAGACTACCAGTGATCTTTGCTAATCCCTTACCTGAATTAGCAATACCTGTAATACTGGCTCTTTCACCACTGGACTCGATGCTGAATTGAAAATTTTCCAACGTAACAGGTAATTCGTCACCCGCTAAATAACCATTATTGACATTGAACTGGCCAATAACCTCAGGTTTATCTAACGTACCACCAACAATGCCAGCACCAGAGACAACACCATTAAGTACATCGACTTGGAAAATCAAAGGTTCAATAAACGCTAGGTCAATGTCAGTAATATTTATATCACCACTCAACTCTCTGGTATCAAAAATGTCATCGATACGGATATCACTTGTCATGCCTCCTAGCTCACGAGATTGAATATCAGTTTTTGCAATTAAACTAGACTCGTCCAGTTGAATTTTCATTGTTAGGGTTTCAAAATTTGCGCTACTACTTTCTTCTTCATTATAAATAAGTGCCGAGCCATCAGTGATACGCACTTCTGAATTTAGCTGTAGCAGTTGGCCTTTACCCCAAGTCACTTGACTCACAATATTCAGTAAACCTTCAATTTCAAGGTTATTGGCGGTTTCTAAACCAAGTTTATTAATATCATAGTCTTGTAATTCGAACTCAAACTTATCCGCATCTTCGAGTTTACCGTCAAAACCTAAACAGAATTTTGCTTTTTTTTCATTCCAACAATGCTGTTCAACAGAAAGGTAATAATCTTTATCAGAAAAAGAAAATTCGACACTGGGATCAACGATCCAATTGCCGTATTCAGAATTAATACGCCCTTTCGTCACTTTACCTCGCCAAGTCTCGCCCTGCCAAGAACCAGCTACCTTCAATAGCGCGTTGTTTTTTTCATTTTCAATATTTAGGCTAATACTACTTCTACTATTCTCAGATTTGTAATCGACTCCGACCTTACTAATCACCTGCTCACCGATGTTCAATTCTTCGCCCGAAAGTGAAATAGCGCCTTCTGGACGTTCGGTCAAACTGATTCGACCATTCAGATCCGCACGTAATAATTTATTATTTTCCAAAGACACATGATCGGCGAACAAATCGAAATTTAACCAAGGTTTAGATTTTTTACCAATAATTGTAAAATAGCCAAACGCACTACCTTTGCTTCCTGCAAGATAAGGGGTTAATGCTTTTACATCGACTTCTCCACCTAACTTAAATTGCTCATTGATGATACCGTCGAGTCGAATAGAATCATCACCACGGGAAAGAGATAAGCCATTCAAATGCCAATAAAGGTCCTGATTTAGCGTAAGTTGACCTTGTAATGATAATGGATGACCTTCAATATCCGCAGCAACATTAATATCATGTATATCTACGCGCCAATCACTATCAGATTCAAGGTTAAAATCAACTTTCACATCACCGCTAGGGCTAAGTTTTACTTCTGGCCAGTATTCATCTAAATGAACGCCTTTCGTCGCTATTTCACTGCTCACCGTAATACCATCGACCCAACCTACCTTTGCTGAAGCAACCGCAGTCCCTCCCAAGGTTTGTGCATTAATGGTAGAAAATGATAATCCTTGTAAATTGCCCTTTCCCTTTGCATCAAGGTTAAATAACGGTGCGTTATCAATGTCGAGGATACCCGATAAGGAGATATAGTAATTATCTAAATCCCCTTGTAATGACAACGTTCCATCTTTTGTCTCGACATAAGCAGGAGGCTGTAATGGCCAGCCTAAATGACGCCAATTAGCCTTAATTGTAAATGGTAAAGCTGGCTGTAACGGCGCTAATGAGGCGGCTATATTGGTATTTATCGGCCCGGAGGTATTAATCGCTAGGTTAACTTTATCTAGGCTACCGCCCGCTTTAATGTCAATGACAAGGTGGTTTAATAATTCGGGTTGTTTGAATGTTGTTCGGGCATTTACATACAAAGGATAACCTTGCTGTAATACAATATTCCCTTTAATGCTTGTATCGGCCTGTGGCATATCAACAATAAGTTTTTCAATACTCACTTCACCAGCATCAATGAAGCCGATTAAATCGATTGAATTAAAATCAAGAAATAAGTCGTTAACCTGAAGCCTAGATTGAATTAATTTAGCATCATGTACATCAACACGTAATGGGATTGATACCTGATAAAGCTCAAATTCATTTAATAGTGCAGACACAGCATCTAATTGTTTATTGTTTACAACGCTAGCGTTAGTTTGTTTAGCACTGGCTATCTCGTTGTTTTGTTCTGTCGTCAGCACTTGAACAAACACATTTGTCGTTTTAACTTGTGGAACAGAGATATCTCGTCCAGATAAATTAACCGCACCTTCAAGCCGATCGGCAGTTATTTTTATATTTGCAATATCAACATTTATATTCTGAATATCAATATTCGCAGCTCGAATTAAAATGGGGATATCTAATTGCCAATCATTATTTGAAATTTGATCATCCAGTTCAGCTATACGTGTTAAAGCATCACCTAAATCTATCCCTAAAAGTGTGTCACGCTCTTTCTCAAGGTCCATCGAATAGCTAACGGCAGCAGCATTAATCGCATTGACACAAACCTCACCACCGAATACACAAGATAAATCGATATCGTAATCTAAATCTGTAATTGATAATTGAAATAAATCTCCTTGCCAATCTATTTTTTTCCAGTGTGCTTGACTAAATATAGTGCCCTTATCAAGCACAAGGTGAAGTGGTAAACCCGTGTTGTTCAGTTTCTTAATAATGTATTGGTTGCCGACATGACTACCAAGCAGCGCGACAATGCTACCTAGAATGAAGACAAATAAGACAATAATGATTTGAAGAAAACGCATTACAATTCAGGTCCAATATACAAGTGAAAAGTATACTTAGTGTCAGTATCTGAATTAACAGGCACCGCAAAGTCAACTTTAACAGGGCCGATAGGAGTCATCCAGCGAATACCTGTACCCACACCAATACTAACAGGTTCAGAAAAGTCATTGGTTGAAGTACCTACATCAGTAAAAAGACCAATTCGCCATTTTTCAGCAAACTGGTAACCATACTCAAATGACCCCACCGTTAGATATCGACCACCAATATAGGCATCATTAGCATCGACTGGCGTCACAGTTTCATATTGGTAACCACGGATACTCTGGCTACCACCAGCAAAGAAACGCATTGAAGCTGGCACACTTTCAATTTCATCGACATAAATAGCACCAAGATCCACTCGCGTGGTAAAAAAGTGTGTCCGGTCAAGAGAACGTAAATACTTCGTTCTGCTTTGTACTTTAGCCATGTTAATGTCAGCCCCCCAATAACGACTGGCGACTTCAAAACTAAACAATTGTTGATTACCCCAGTAGGGATCTACACCACCATGTTGTTTTGTTCGCGCAAAGCTAACTCCTGGTAGTACCATAAGGCTACTGCCGACTTGGCTAGCTTGGATAAAGTCTTCTTGTTCAAACTTAATAAACCAAGTACGTAACCATTTTGATTCTAGTTCAAATTGACGCTGTAACTGTAACGTAAATAATTTACTGTCGGTGTCTTCATTGTCTTTGCGTTGATAACCAAATTGAACTTTAGCTATATTAGTAATCGGATCTTCAATTGGAATATCATAGTTAAGTGTAAACTCTTGCTGTACTGTCGAATATTCAAATTCAGCAGAGACACTGTCACCACGGCTGTTGAGCCAAGGTTTCTTCCAGCCTAAAGTTCCTCTGAAGCCGACATCACTCAAATATCCGACACCAACTTCATACGTATTGCTAGGATGGTTAATAACAGTGATCACGACTGGGACTTTACCCTCTTTCCTAGCGTTAATATCAGGAACTACTGAGGCCGACTGAAAATAACGACTGTTGAATAACGCTAAACTATATTCAGCAACCAAGTGTGACTCATATGCTTGCCCGAATTCAAAGGTCGCTAACTCAGTAACCACACTTTCAGACTTTGTTTGATTAGATAAAACAGTGTCACCAAATACATAACGTTGCTTACTATCGAAAATTAGATCTACATCAGCACTATTCTTCTTGACGCTAACACGCACTTCGCTTTTAGCCCACTTTCCATCAAAGTAGCCCCTTGCTAATGCTAATTTTGTAATTTCAGCTTTGAATTGGTCATAATCTTGATGTGATAAATTAGCACCAGTCTTAAGCGGCACAGTACTAAGCAGATCTGAAAAAGCCGGATCATGACCCGCTTCACCGTCGATCTGAATATTAACGTTTGCAAGTTTAATTCGGTCACCAAGTTTGATATCGATAAATACAATGAGATCATCGTCATCTAGCGTAAGGTTAACCGTTGTTTCTGAATGATAAAACCCAAAAACTTGGATAGATTCAATGATATTTTTTCGAACTTTAGATTCAAAATAACTGTAGTTATTACCTTTCGGTGTAGATATTGTCGACAAATAAGAATTAACGTTATCTTCGATAGCACCGGAGACACCTTTAATTTCGAAATCAACACTTGAAACAGCAAACGCAGAAGGAGAAAAAACTGAAGAATATAAAAATAGAATAAGCGCGAATGGAGCTGATAATTTCACTAACTGAGACCTTAACTTAGCACAGTTCAAATAAAGAATAGTACTTTCCGTGTGAAGGAAAATGATGAATAACAGATTAGTCTAATTAGCATAAAAAAACAATGGCGTGGTATTTACTACGCCATTGTATATACCCAAGCAACTTCAAGCTGCGCAATCAGTAAACCGAAGATTCCTTCTATCAGTTTCCCTGCGAGAATTTAATCTCTGATATAGCACCTTGAAGTAGTTTGGGTAATTAACTAAATACCTTCGCTAATAATTCGCTTAGCTAAGGTTGTTGGGCAACCAAAGTCAGTCCAATCTTCAGTCAGTAGAACTGTGTCATATTTACGGCAAATGTGCGGTAGAAATGTATCATGACAATCAGAAATTAATTGCAGATAATCACGTGGCGTACCTTGTTCGGCATCACGAGCGCGTGAAAGCATACGCGTATAAGCCGTTTCAGCTTCACAACGTAGATAAACAACAGCCGATACTCGCGGGTAATCAGCCAGTTTAGTTTGGATATCGTAATAGTAATCAAGATCTTTGCCATCAGGACGGCAAGCTTCAGCTAGGTTCGCTTGACAGAAAACCAGGTCAGAAAATAATGAACGTTCAATGATGTAATTGAACGCAGGATCTAAATCTTTACAGATATCAGATCTTTTATTAGTAATGTAGCGCTGAAATTCAATACGGCGTGTAGGGTCAACCGTAAACGCTTGTAATAAGCGTTGAAATTCAGGGTCTGAATCAACATCTTCTAATATTAACTGCCAGTTAGCGTTATCATTCTCTGTTAATTCTTTAGCCAATAAAGGCAGCAATGTTGACTTTCCAACACCAATATTACCTTCAATCGCGACTAGTTTAAACGTTTGCTCATTACTCATTATAAAACCCATGATACCAATATAAGCGGCGGATTATAGCATATTGGCAGTGCTATCCAAGCTCAACCCTGTTTAAAATCTAAGCGGTTTATTCAAATAAAAGGAAAAATTTTAACTGTTAACGTAAATGATACATTCACCTAAGTTATTTATTACTGTATAATATGCCGCCTTAATGAGGCATATTGCCCAATTGCTAGGATATCCAATGAAATTTTCATCATATAGTTT
>Ga0209291_1002112_pt1 | contig 16598 bp, 14 predicted proteins | sample GOMGulsemesocosm_FD_184633 | JGI IMG/M metagenome (GOLD analysis project Ga0209291, IMG submission 184633) | Methane-oxidizing microbial communities from mesocosms in the Gulf of Mexico - GOM9B Gulf of Mexico (SPAdes) (version 2) | ecosystem: Environmental > Aquatic > Marine > Cold seeps...
GGCATTATCAGCTAGACGGTACTTTAAGTGCACAACAAGGTTCACCATTACTTCTTGGTGAGAATATCGCATCAACAGCGCAAGGGCCTTTGCTGATACAGCGCACCGATATACCTCAACTAGGAAGCAGACTAAACACGCCACTCAATCCACTACTATTACAACTAAACCCAGACACTGACATAGGTTTTATCAAAACCTGGACGATAACGGTAATGCCACCAGCTAAACATACGGCGTATGCAGTCCAATGGTTTGCTTTAGCATTTGCCTTAAGCCTATCGAGTGGCTATTGGTTAACAAGATATCAAACACAATATAAGCACATGCAAGATAAGGATTAGTCATGCAGAAAAAGCCATTATTTATCATCATAGCTTTATTTATTACCCCCATCCTAATCGCTAAATTAGTGTTAGTTAATGACTGGTACCACGGTGCTAAAACCAATACTGGAGAACTATTATCACCACCGTTAACGATGTCACAGCCACCTCAAGCCTGGCTACTGCTCTATAACCCAAGTGAAAAATGCGCACAACAATGCCAACAGAGTTTATGGCAAATGCAGCAGGTACATACATTACTCGCCGCGGAAGGAGATAGAGTACAGCGCTATCTCACTAAATACCCAGTAACCGTCAAACCACCTGCAAACTTATCTCGCGATCAAGTTGAAATATCAGCTATAGCAAGATTGCAATTAAGTGAAGTAAACCAAAAGCAATTATCCACAGATACACTATATTTAGTTGATCCATTAGGAAATATTTTCATGCACTATCAATATCCAACAGATAGGACAGCTGCAATAAAAGTATCCGCGGGTTTATTAAAGGATTTAAAACGCTTACTTAAAATATCTAAAATCGGATAAGTCATCGAATAAACAAGGATTGTCTATGTCGAAACTACTCAACCTGACACTTAACCTGACAATAGCATTGGCCTTTTTAGTGATTGCACTCGGCGCTTATACACGCTTAACCGATGCCGGACTTGGCTGCCCAGACTGGCCCGGTTGTTATGGTTTTAATACTGTACCAGCTAACGCACAAGACATTGCGTCAGCCCAACAAGCTTATCCAGACAAGCCTTTACACGTGGGAAAAGCATGGAATGAGATGATCCATCGCTATATTGCCGGCCTATTAGGCATGTTAATTTTGTTGATTTTCATCGTCTGCGGCAGAAGAAAGCAACACGTTAGATTAGCCACAGTGTTAATTTTATTAGTTATATTTCAAGCTGCATTAGGGATGTGGACAGTAACAATGAACTTGAAACCCATTATCGTGATGGGACATCTGCTCGGAGGGTTTAGTATTTTAGCCTTGCTGGTATTACTGCGATTACGGCTAGCTAAAACCACCATGACAGCAACTCTGTTATTCCCGCCTTTAAATAAGGTCAGCCATAATATATTACCCATACATAGGCAACAATTAGCTCGCGTTCAATTATATTGTGGTATTGCCCTACCAATCGTTATTATTCAAATTGCTCTTGGCGGTTGGACAAGTTCAAATTACGCCGCCATCGTCTGTACTGAATTTCCTATTTGTAATGGCGACTGGTTAAGCCGGTTTGATCTCAATGATGTATTTAGTCTCAGTCCAGTAGCAGAAACTTATCAGTATGGTGTGCGAGATACGGTTGCCAGAATTAATATCCATGTCACTCATCGTATCTGGGCTGGTGTAACCATCATTTATTTGCTGATCACCGCTTATCAATTACTCAAACATCAACCAGAAAGAAAGATTCGTTTAATTGCCAAAACCCTGCTTGTCATTCTTTGTTTACAAGTCAGCTTAGGCATCGCTAATGTTATGTTCCAGCTACCATTAAGTATCGCTGTCGCGCACAACCTAGTTGCGGCGATCTTACTTATAACATTAGTCACCCTACTTTGGTTCAACCAACAGCAACTGCAAGAGGTGTTATGAATACGCAATCCATTATACTAACGCTTACACCCAACTGGCGCGCTTACTACCAATTAACCAAACCTAAAGTCGTGGCACTATTACTGCTCACTGCGTTAGTCGGTATGGTCCTTGCGTTACCCAGCTTACCGTCTCTCAGCTTATTAGTACCAGCATTAGTTGGGATTGGTCTGCTATCTGCTGCAGCCGCAGCCTACAACCATATTCTCGACCAACGTATTGATGCCATCATGACCCGAACCCACCAGCGGCCATTGGTGCAAAATACCATCAGCACACCAAAAGCATTAATTTTTGCCACTAGCATGGCCATAATAGGCATGGCGACACTTTTTGTCTTTGTAAATGCATTAACCGCTTGGTTAACCTTTGCTAGTCTGATCGGCTATGCGGTGGTTTACACCATGTACTTGAAACGCGCCACACCACAAAACATTGCCATCGGCGGACTCGCGGGAGCAACACCACCACTGCTTGGCTGGACGGCAATGACGGGAGAGGTTACTGGCCAAGCTTTACTGTTAGTGATGATTATTTTCATCTGGACACCACCACATTTTTGGGCGCTGGCTATCCACAAAGAAAAGGAATACGCGAAAGCTAAGATCCCAATGCTACCTGTAACTCATGGAGCAGAGTATACTAAAACCCTCATACTGCTTTATACACTACTGTTGTTACCTGTCACTTGGTTACCTTGGTTGACTCAACTTAGTGGCTTACTCTATTTGGCCGGTTCAACTATCCTAGGTTTGAGCTTTATTTATTACGCTTACCGCTTAAAATTCAATCCCACACGAAAAACAGCTTTTCAAACATTTAAATTCTCAATCATACATTTAATGGTGCTATTTATATTATTGTTAGTGGACCATTGGCTAATTAATTACTAATATAAACTACCGCGCTCCACCTAAACCATTAATTATTAAAGGTAATATTCATTTGTAAATAGGCGCGTTAAATCAACGCGTTTATTACCTTGATACTTAAAACATCCCCATAAAATAAAATAAACAAAGCTTTACACTGCACTTTTACAACACAATGAATTGTTATATGGGATCAAGCTCTAAATAACAGCGTTACCTACTACATTGATAGTTGTCTTTTCGAATTAAATCGCTATCATAGCGTCATAAAAAGTTGAGGGATTAAAAAAAAGTTTAACCCCCATTATTCTGCCTAACATAAGATTGTTAGCGCGCTAATTATTTAAGCTTATATAACTTAAGCATCTGCTGAGGAATTACTATGATCAGTGTATTCGATATCTACAAAATTGGTATTGGTCCATCAAGTTCTCATACTGTTGGTCCAATGAAAGCTGCCAAACAATTTATCGACGACCTACGAGCGACAGGGAAGATCCGCGAAGTCACTCAAATCACAGTGGATGTGCATGGTTCATTATCGTTGACTGGTAAAGGTCACCACACTGATATTGCTATCTTAATGGGTTTAGCAGGTAACTTACCTGAAACTGTTGATATCGATGCAATCCCAGAGTTTATTCACCGTGTTGAACAAACACGCCGCTTACCTATTGGTCTACACTGTCATACTGTTGATTTTCCCGCTTCAGCTATGAACTTTATTGATGAACCGCTTGCACTACATGAAAATGGTTTGAAAATTCATGCCTACATCGATGGTGAAGTTGCATTCACAAAAACCTACTACTCTACGGGTGGTGGTTTCATCGTTGACGAAGAAAACTTCGGTTTAACACAGGGCGAAACTGCAGACGTTAAATACCCATTTGACAGTGCAGAAAAACTTGTAGAACACTGTAAAGAAAACGCATTATCAATCAGTGCTCTAATGGCTGAGAATGAAAAATCATTCCGCACTGAACAAGAAACGCATCACCAATTTTCAAGTATTTGGACTGCAATGGCTGAAGCAATTGAGCGCGGTAGTAAAACTGAAGGTTTACTAGCGGGTCCATTACGTGTGCCACGTCGTGCTGCAGCGCTTAAACGCCAACTAGAAGCAAGTGATGGTTTTAACACTGATCCAATGACTATCATTGATTGGGTTAACATGTTTGCACTTGCAGTGAGTGAAGAAAATGCTGCTGGCGGCCGAGTAGTAACTGCGCCAACAAACGGTGCTGCAGGTATCATTCCAGCTGTATTAGCATACTATGATAAATTCATCCGTCCGTTAACACGTGATGAATACACTAAATTCTACCTAGCATCAGGTGCTGTCGGCATCCTTTACAAAACTAACGCATCTATCTCAGGCGCGGAAGTAGGTTGTCAGGGTGAAGTTGGCGTATCATGCTCAATGGCTGCGGCAGGTCTTGCTGAACTTATGGGTGCGAGCCCAGCGCAAGTTTGTGAAGCCGCTGAAATCGGTATGGAACATAACTTAGGTCTAACTTGTGATCCTGTTGGTGGCCAAGTACAAGTACCTTGTATCGAACGTAACGCGATTGCAGCAGTAAAAGCTATTAATGCTTCACGTATGGCTATGCGTCGTACGAGCGAGCCTTGTGTATCGTTAGACAAAGTTATCGAAACTATGTACGAGACAGGTAAAGATATGAATGCTAAATACCGTGAAACATCACAGGGTGGTTTAGCAATTAAAGTACTTAATGTTGGTGATATCAAGAAAGCCCACACGTGTACTTAATCAGATTCAATCCTAAATAGGCATAAATAATTTAGGTGTAGATCGAATAAAAGCCAGAATGTGCTAGTCACTATTCTGGCTTTTTTATATCCGTAAAACGAACACTAAACTACCCCATAACAGGTATTACCTTTCCCTCACCCCTTTGATTACTGATTTATTTGAATACTCAGTACCCCATGAGAAAAAGCCTCATACTTTCAGGTGTAAATAGCAGTGAATAGGTCAGATGCTAATGACTTTAGCGGGGAATTATTCTTTACTCCTCATTAGGTCATTTATACTATTTTTATCGCACGACGTAACCAGCTGTCCGCTCTGCAAACATTAGGGAAAAATCAATGAAAGCACTCACTCTACCCGATATGGGGTTCCTATATTGCGAAACGGTATCACGCCCAAACCATGTAGCTGCAATGCAAATATTCGATATTCCAAGTAACTACCAAGGCGATTATGGTAAAGATCTCTATCAAGAGTTAATGCAATTCACGCAAGTAGAAGCCCCATTCAATTATAAATTACACACTGCTTATTCGGGTATGATGTCTTGGCAAGAAGATGATAATATCGACCTTGGTTATCATGTTCGCCGAGTGCGATTAACTGAGCCTGGTACGCGAGAGCAGTTAATCGAATATATAGAGCATGCACATTCAAATTTGATGGACCGAAGCCGCCCGCTATGGGAAATGCATTTAATTTCAGGGCTTGCTAACAATCAATTCGCCATCTACCTTAAATTGCATCATGCCTTTACTGACGGTGCGAAGGCGAACAAAATAATCCTTAGCTATCTATCTCCACAAGCCGATGGGAAATTACAGGCATTTTGGAGCTATAAAGGGTTCGAGAATAAACAACATGATACTGAAGTCAAAGCCAGTTTAGTCCATAAATTAAAACAAAACAGTGCGATAATAAGCAAACAAGTACGTGCAATACCGTCAATTCTAGGGCTAGGATCTAAGCTGATTTTACAAGGCGTGAATGTATATAAAGCGAATTTCCCTACGCCTTTTACAGCACCTAAAACACCGTTTTCAGTGAGTCCAAAACGAGCACGCCGAGCGGCAACTAGCCTGCTGCCGCTGGCACGTATAAAGAACATAGGAAAAATCGCTGGTACTACCGTAAATGATGTTGTTGTATGTATCTGTGACATCGCTTTACACCGTTATTTATCTGATCTAAATTATCAGCTTAAACAGCCACTCACGGCGCAAATTCCAGTGAGTTTACGCGACCCTAACGATATAACATCGAATAATCGTATCGCTATCACTATGGTTGAATTAGCGCACAGTGACGCCTCACCACTAACCCGCCTGATGGCTATCAAAGACGCTTGTGACAAGTTAAAACAAGAAGCAAGATTACTGTCAGATGAAGCGTTAACAAGCTATACACTCGCAAGCCAAGGTTTGGCAGTGATAAGTGAATTACTAAAGCTCGACAATGTATTACCGCCCGTCGGTAATGTACTTATCTCAAATGTTCCTGGTCCACGTAAACCTATGTATATGATGGGGGCAAAAATGCAGGAATGCTTCCCGCTTTCAGCATTGCCACCGGGGATGTCACTGAATATCACCTTATACAGTTATATGGATCATCTCAATGTCGGCTTAATTGCTTGTCGCACCAATCTACCCGATCTGACAAAAATATCGAGTTATATCGAAGATGCATTTTCCGAATTAGAACAAGTGGTCATGAGTAGCGCTATCGATATTGTTGGAGAGCAAATAGCACGACTTGGCCATGATGATGCACTATCAAATAGTATGTATGAATTAATTGACGTCATTAATGATAATGCTTGTTCAACCGTCGCATTGAATACCTCAACAATAACAGCCGTGGCAGCGGTGAAGAATGATAATCAGGAAAGTATAAAAAGGCAGGTAGTTAAAGTAGTAGAGCAGACAGAAGCTATTCTCGACTAAACTCAAGATATCCTCGGCTAAACACAAAGAGTTAGCCGAGTGAATACAATCCCGTTACCTTGTTGGTAGCGAGATCTCTTTAAACATCTCATCAATCTCTTCTGCTGTTTTTAGCATAATCGCTTTATCAACAACATCTCGTGTTAAATGAGGCGCAAAGCGTTCCATAAAATCATACATGTAAGTACGTAAGAAGGTGCCTTTACGGAAACCAATTTTAGTCGTGCTCGAAGTAAATAAGTGACTTGCATCGATACGTACTAAATCATCATCGGTTTCATCGTCAAATGCCATTGTCGCTAAAACACCCACACCAATACCTAATTTCACATAAGTTTTGATCACGTCAGCATCTGTTGCGGTAAACACAATTTTAGGCTCTAGACCGGCTTCATCAAACGCACAATCTAATTCTGAACGGCCAGTAAAACCAAATACGTAGGTAACAAGCGAGTATTTGGCGATATCTTCAACCGTGATCTTACCCACTTTAGTTAGAGGGTGACCCGGTTTTACGATAATAGAACGATTCCAGTGATAACAAGGTAACATCACTAAGTCACTGTATAAATGCAATGCTTCAGTAGCAATAGCAAAATCAGCAGTGCCCTTAGAAACCGAGTCACTGATCTGTGCTGGCGTACCTTGGTGCATGTTTAATGACACATCAGGATAACGTTCAATAAAACCTTTAATCACTTTCGGCAGTGCATAACGCGCTTGGGTATGCGTTGTCGAAATATTTAATGTGCCTTTAGAAGGATGAGTATGCTGGCTAGCCACCGCTTTAATACTTTCAACCTTTCCTAGAATATCAGCAGCAATACGAATAATATCTTTACCAGCAGGTGTCACTTTAGTGAGGTGCTTACCACTACGTTCAAATATTTGTACACCGAGTTCATCTTCTAACATGCGAACTTGCTTACTGATGCCAGGTTGCGAAGTATAAAGACTTTCTGCTGTCGCAGACACATTCAAATTATGATTGAGGACTTCGACTATGTATCTAAATTGCTGTAACTTCATTCGTGATGTGCTCTATATTCCAAATAATTAATTGTATTCTAACAAAACAATAGCAGAATACTGTTATTTCTTCTTAATAAGATATCCTAAGGATCATTACTTTTATGCCGGTCAAAGATATGCTGACACCTTTAGACGATAACATTAAACCAAGCAAAGACACAGTTGATTATGCGTTGATCCTAACATCTGCGGTACATGATATGAAAAATTCATTGTGCCTGTTATTACAATCAATTGAATCTATGTCTGCAGATATTAGTCCGTCACAAGATGACCAAAAACACGGTGCTAAGCTCGCGGATTTACACTATGAAGTATTACGCTTAAACAGTGGTTTAATTCAGGTGCTATCTCTCTATCGAGATGAAAAAGATCAACTACCATTAAATATTGCCGAATGTTTTATTGCTGATTATTTTACTGAATTTTGCATTAAAAATCAGTTGTACAGCGACAGTAACAACATAGACATTAATATTGACATTGACACTGATCTGGCTTGGTACTGCGATCACAATTTAATTAGCTACTTATTATCCGACGTATTCACCAATGCCCTCCGCTATAGCAAAGGCAAGATCCTCGTTACCGCGAAGCTCGTTAATAAGCAGCTTGTCATCGAGATTGCCGACAACGGTGAAGGCTATCCAGATAGCATGTTACAAGCTCAGCACAACTCAATGGCTGAATTAAGCAGTAAACAGGGTCGTACTGGATTAGGGTTATATTTTGCTCGATTAATTGCTAACGCACATGTAATTAAAGGTAAAACGGGACATATATCGCTAAGTAATGGTGGTGAGCTTGGTGGGGGTATCTTTACCTTAATACTACCTTAAGTAAGGTATTTATAGTAATATCTTAATACCGCAGCAAAATTAGGTTTATTATACAATGAAGCTCACTCTTATGATCATCGCGATTGCTGTTCTATTATTTTTGGTGATCGGTTATAACATCGTTTTACAATACAAGCGAAAAGCCGAAACAGAAAAGCGCCAGATAATCATAAAGCATAGGCAAGTCATTGAAGAGGCAGAAGAATTATTGCTAAACGCAACCTCATTACCTTACAGTAAAATACTGACACTAGTCCTGCATAGCCGCATGCATGACTCACTTGCTGCCACATTACAAATGGATCCGAGCCTGCCTCAAGTACGTCAACGCTTAACCAACGTCAAAGCGCAAATAGCACAGTTAAGAGAGAGCACAGCTCACTCAGAAGATAAGATGTTCCGCTCTCCGAACTCAGATCGTGAAGCAATTGTATTACTGCAACAAATCAAAAAAATTCGCTCGGTATTACGTGCAGAACATGCCAAAAGCAAATTAAATACCCAAACCTTCGTTATTGAAGATCGCAAACTTGAATTGATGCAACTGAACGTCAACATTGATAATTTATTGAAACGAGCCTACGAAGCGCGCGCAACACGTCAATTTGGCTCTTGTAAACAATTACTACGTAAAGGCATTGATACGTTAAATAGCATTAACGATAAGAATGAATCGCTTATTACTAAACAGCAAACATTGACCTCTTTGCTTAATGACGTCAATGAACAACTCACTCAAGCCTCTTCAGACGATTTAAAAGATCGCCAAGAGAAAGAAGATGAAAAGAACGAATTAGACTTACTATTTCAACCAAAACAGAAATGGTAATAAAAAGTTAAGAGCAAATAACACGTTGTGAACGCTTAATCAATTTAGCCATCACAACGTTGTTACTGTACTAATAAAGCCTAGCCTTTCACACTATCTAGTTCCGCTCGACGTTCTATCGAACCAAATTTTGCCGCTAAATCAAGTCCCAGTAATTCTCTTCTGAGCATGTCTAAAGCAACATATAACGCCACAGTTCTGATGCCTTGTCGGCTCCAGCGTGGAATAAATAATAACTGACTGTAAGTATGTGTTTTACTCGCAAGCGCAAAGGCAACCGTACCGACAGGCTTTTCGTCACTACCGCCCCCTGGACCAGCAATACCTGAGACCGCGATACCAAAATCAACTCCAGCATTCAGCATTGCACCTTCTGCCATCTCAGCAGCCACTTCAATTGATACAGCTCCGTGCTTGTCTAGTGTGGTTTTAGCCACATTAACTAAACGACATTTAGATTCATTGCTATAAGTAACATGACTCGAGTCAAGATAACCAGAACTACCCGCCACTGCAATTAACTCACTGGCAATCAAGCCACCCGTACACGACTCAGCAAGCGACAGAGTACGGCCTTTTTTAAGCATTAATACCTGTAAATATTGCGCAAATGACCCATCACCATCCATAAGAACAAACTCATCTAACTCAGCAAGTACTTGTAGCCTCGCTTTCTCCAAATCAGTGGCATGTGTCGAAAATAATTTCACCTCCACTGTCGGAAAATCAACACGAAAGCCTAAGGTGATGGTATCAGGTAGGTTTAACGCGCGGAGCTGTTCGTTTAACGTCGACTCAGAAATGCCAAAAGTTTTAATTTTGATTAAAGTCGGTACGCTAACAGGTGTAAATCGCTGTTCTATATCTGGTAATATTTGCTCCCTAACCATGTGCTTAAATTCACTAGGCACACCTGGGGTAAAATAAAAGCGCGCGCGATTAAACTGAAAACTAAAACCACATGCAGTGCCAACCGGGTTATCGACTACTTCGCTGCCTTGCGGTAACCAAGCTTGTTTTTCATTACTCACTGATAACGTGCGATTTGACTGGGCATATTTAGCCACTAAATGCTTGTGCCATGCTTGTGATAATTCTAATGGTAAGCCCATAGCTTTGGCTGCAGCTTCGGCACTTAAATCATCTGAAGTTGGACCTAATCCACCATTCATGATCACTACATCTGCACGATGACTGGTTTCAGTAATAATATCGATAAGCGATTCTAAATCGTCGGCCACTGTATGCCGACGGGTAAATTGACGACCTTGATTAAAAAAGTGTTGTGATATCCATGCCGCATTGGTATCGACAATTTGACCTGATAATACTTCGTCGCCAGTACTAATAAATTCAATACGCATTAACTGTCCTTGCTTGCTCTATCCGTCAATATGAAATAACTGAGAAATGATAATATCCCACAGCCACTAATTACCATGATCATAGGTAGCGGCGTACCATCATGCAATATACTAATCACTAATCCTGATATGGCACCAAAGCCAAATCGAATTGTCGCCGATAATGCCGATGCCGTACCTGATATATGGGGGAATTCAGCCAATACCCCTGTCATCACATTCGAGCCGATTAAGCTAATTAACGAGATATAAGCGACCGTCGAAATAACTAACCCCACTAAACCAAATGTCAGGTTGGAATTTAATAACCAAAATAACACCGAAATTATTGCACTAATAATGATACCGGCACGTAATATTTGTTGATAGCCAAAACGCATCACTATCTTAGCGTTCATCCATGTAACCGCCATCATACCTAAAATATTACAGGCAAATAGATAACCATAATTTTGCGCATCAACACCAAAGTAGTCAATGTACACAAACGGCGACGCGGTTAAAAACGCAAACATACCTGACACATTAAAGGCACCACAAAGCATCAAACCCAGTACTTTACGGTTACGTAAAATCAGCCAATAATTACGAAATATCTGCGTTAAATTAAACGCTACTCGACGTTCTTTCGGCAGTGTTTCTTCAATACCAATATAGCTCACCACCAAACATAATAGGGTCAAGATAGCCAAGGCAACAAAGATACTCGGCCAGCTAAACCATACTAATAACTGCGCTCCAATTAACGGCGCTACCAGCGGGGCTAAGGTCATTGATAATACAACATAAGACATCATTTTAGAAAACAGTGAACCGGAAAAAAGATCTCGCAGCAAGGAACTCACAACCACAGAAGCAGCCCCACCACCGATGGCTTGTAATAACCGTAACCACTTAAACTGTTCGATTGAATCACCGTAAACAATACCGATACTGGCAATTAAATAGGTAATGAGTCCACAAATAAGTACCGGTTTACGGCCATAGCTGTCCGCTAAGGGGCCATAAAAAAGCTGACCTATGGCAAAACCTAATAGATAAGTACTGAGCGTGGTTTGAATGATTTCGATAGAAATATTAAAGTCGCTCGCAATACTTGGCATTGCGGGCAGATACATATCAACAGCAAGTGGGGTTAATGCTGATAATAATGCGAGGAAAGGAATTAAAAAGTATGTTTTCATCATAAACCAAACTATTTGAATGGCTTATGATTATATACCTAAATAATAGTAAGATGCAGTGATAAGATGCCGTCTTATCACTTTTTTAGTTATAGCTAAAATATAGCTTACCGTTATCTAAATATAGTTTAAGTCCAATCTTTAGATAACTGCGTATTATCCTTTTTAAATAATTCACGTTGGTATTTATCTTTCGCATCTTCAAGGTAAGCCGTAAAGATATCGATAGCCTGCTGGTAACACACTAATCCCGCTTCAGAGTCAGCTGGTAACAATAATACTTTAATGATCATCGCATGGCAGTGCTGCATAGTGCCACGTAACATCTCAACTAAAAATGAGTGCTTAGTATCATATTTACTGTGTAATAGAATAAACTGTTGATGCAATTGCTGCAAAGCGTCATAACGTGATTCAGCTGTAGGCTTCACTAAGGCAATCATTTCATCAACAAAATCTGCAAACACGTTTTTCTCTAACACGGCACTATACTGCACCGCTAAATCACGAGTATCTGAAGCATAGTGCGCTAACATACGGTCAACTAGCTCGACTTTATCCAATTTAACATCAGGTAATTTAATATCTGTTGGATACGCAGGGATCGTATTTTCAATTTTAATGCCGTTACCCAGGTTATAGCAATTTACATCTGGATAAAAAGTTAACAACTCTCCGAGTCCTTTTGCCGACATTTGGAAAATCATCGTCGTTTCAACTTCTTCAACATGATTTCCTGGTGCCACAAAGCCAGACAAGGCTTTTTTATCAAACAATAATTTATCATCACCAGCTTTATCATAATAAATACTTTTCTTACTATGATGCGCTTCACCACTAAACCCAAGATCCACACCAAATAAGTAAATATTTTTAAAGCCCATCTGAGTGAAATAAGAAAGTGCAAGATTGGAAACGGTCGGGTTCGAATATATTAATAGCGCTAAACGATCTTTATCAAAACCAAGCTCTTCGTTCTGAAGAATATAAGTTGATGGCTCAACCGCTTTCAAACCCATTAACTGGCGGTCAAATAAATCAGTTACATCAGGTGTAATTGTATTTAATGTTAACAAGGGTATCGATTTTACATATTCATCATCACCGATCGTTTTCAATACTGAATAGGTTTGTTTAGTACGCTCCATTTCCAGATGAAAATCAGGCTTGATACCATATTGGTGTAATGCGCGCAGTGTCGTACCACAACTCGCTAGTATGACTTTGTCACGGTTCGCAATAATGTAATCAATATGCTCATCCAGCGATGGACCATTACCTAATATAAATACCGGTAGCGTCTCACACTCTGATAAAGGTACTGTTTCAGCAAGTAAAGGGATATGTTTATTGAGGGTATGATATTGATGTGCTAACGCTAATAATGAATCATCAAAGAAACCAAGACCAAATGCGATATGATAATTTTGTGCATTGAATTTTTCTAACGCCTTATTGACTTGCTCACTTTCATAATGCTGATAGCAAAAATTGAAAGTCGCATCATAACGCCCTTTGACCATCAGCTCATTAGAGATATCAGCAAAAAATTCATCTTCATCCGCACCAAGACAGAAATGAATGCTGCCACCACTCTCGTCAAGCTGTTTTAAAATACCAGCCCAATCGAGTGTAAATAAGCTCGCATAGAAAAAATCATTTTCAGGTTCATAAATATACAGACGTTTCAGACTATGTTTACTTAGCATTTCCGGTAAGAAATAACCTAAGCCTAAACCAAAACAAACCATCATGTTGATTGCTTCAGGTAAGATAAACTCTTCTTTATGTTTTTCGTGATAACCACGCCATAATTGGATTAATTGATTTAAGTATTTAACGTGAATAAAGTCAGCGACTGAATCAATTTCTTGACTAAAATCAAGACGAGCCATCTTAGGGTTAATACGGTATTGTTCAAAATCAATCAAACTATCACGGAAATATTCCTCACCCAGCACAAAATTATTATCTATATCAACTAAGTGTAATAGCTCATCAACTTGTGCTAATTCGAATTTAGCGGGCTGATAAGTAACAAAAGCGTTATAAATATCAGGTATATAATCCTGAAAAGCCTGCATATTCGCTTCATATATGGCAATAGGGTCTATTTTAGGTTGAGTTGCTGCATGAATCGCATCAATTTCATATGCTAAACTGACCTGTTTCTTTTGCTGTGTTTGCTTTGATTCTAAAGCAGCAATCTGAGCTGCGATATCGAGGTTTAATTGACTCATAGTAACAACCTAAAACTGTTTAATAGCAAGATACCGATTAATCGATTTAGACCTACGTTTAGTGGTAACTTGTTGGGATTCAATGCCTGACTTTAATGCGTTTAATCGCGCAATTTGCGTTTGATCATCAGCCATAATCTGCGATAAGAAAGTGTGCGTTCGAGGACATTGAGCAGGGTTAGCTAACGCTACTAACTGCTCAATTAAATGCTGACGTTGAAACAACAGTTCATCACATAGTGCCAACTGCTCAGAACTAATAGCTGCTATCACTTCTGCAGATAGTGCTTCTATATTAGCCATCAGTTCAACGTCTGTGCTATCCATTATTAAGCACCGAGACCTTGATTACGGATCGACTCCGCTTTTACTTTTTCTGCTTGAGGAATATTTAGCCACGCATCTTTGATCGGCGTTACTAATGCTGTAATTTCATCTAATGGCTCTACCGACTGCTCTAATGAGGCATCATTTAAACGCAGTTGGATATAACGGTATAACGCATCAAAGTTTTCACCAATCTCGGGGTGAACCTTATGATTGATGCCATCAATCAATCCAGATGTGATATTAATTGATTTGTTAATCGCTTTTGCTCTTCCTTCAATATCTTTACGTAGAATACAGCCCTTTGCGACAGCCACAGAGTCTAACAGTCCCTGTAACAACATAAAAATAACCTGATGGTTATCAGCCGTAGAAATACCACTTTCACGGCTCACTTGCTGATAACGTCTTATATTAGCTCTCATGCTTTTTACCTAACTATTAATGTATATAAATCTTAAAAAATAATATCACTAGCCTAATACATTACGAATATAATCACCGGTGGCGTTGTATCGTGTAACCGTATTATCCAAAGCTGTGTATTTTTTTCGTAATGTATTTTCAAATGATGAAATATGTTCATCTAATTTAATGCGATCATCTTCAATATCACGCAAGTTATTGTTCAGCATATCCTGTTGCAGGGAAATCATGCCTCGATTTCCTAAGCTATCAGACAATACCTTATTAACTTGTGCCGCAACACCATTATCCCCTGCAAAAAGTTTGCCAAGATCGTCTAATGAGTTGCTTACGGCATCATTTAAACGCTGAGTACCCGATTGGCCACCATTCTTCCCAAATGGACTAATGGATAACATGCCACCTTCTTCCAAGGATATACCTGCAGAATACAAGGTATTTAACCGCTGATTAGCGCCTTCTACAACGCTACCTGTAATCATCTGCAGTTGCTGTTTCACGCTACGAGCGGTCGGGTCTAACTTAAGTACCCCCGTTTCAGGGTTAGTCAAAACATTGATCGTATCCATCAAAGTATTATAACCGTCAACAAACCCATATACTAAATCCTCGACGGCAGCATGATCTGTCGCAGTTGAAAAATTGGCTGGTTCGTTAAGGTTCGTCAAACTATTGGCAGTGATCGTTACGCCTGAGACGGCATGATTAAAGATGTTATTATCTTTGGTTATCATATTGCCATCAACAGTAATGATTGCATCTGTCGCTTGATGCCCAGTCATACTTGACGAAATACGATTAAGGCTTGAGTCAGAAGTAAATACGGTTAATTCGTTCGCTTTACCCGTTTTATCTGAGGTGTAGATAATTTTAGCGCCAACGTCAGAGCTAATAACATTGGCACTAATACCGTAATTATCAGGCGCATCATTAATTTTCATCTGAATGTCTTGCAAGGTATCAGTGACATTGACATCAACTTGGAAAGTATTTTCACCCGCATCAAAATACAGCATGCCTTGACCAGGTTTTGATTCCCGGTCTGGTAAAAAATCAGACTCTAAACGTGCGCCTTGAGCAAGCTGTTTAACTTCAACATCAAATGCGCCTTTAGGTACAACACCTTTAGTTTGAACCGTAATAGGTAAAGCAGCACTATCACTGCCGAGATCGGCTGATGTTTGCTCGACATTCCGACCCTGGTAGCGAATATTCGTTTTACTCTGAAAAAAAGAATCTGTATTAGCGAGTTGAGCTGATGTAGCCTTAAAATCTGCAAGTGCAGCCTTCAACGTCCCAACACCAGACAGCTCAGTGGTGACCGCGACTTCTTTATTATTGAGTCGAGTCTCTTTTGGCATTTTTTCAGCGCTTACAAATGAGGTAATGATAGATTCAAGATCTAAACCAGAACCTGAGCCTGCCATCGTTATACCAGCCATACATATCCTTAATTTTCATCTATAGATAATATAAGAGGCAATTATTTGCCTCTTATATTAAACATTCGATTATTTTATCACGCCATTAAAATCAAACCATCTCATCAAATAATAGTCCTGATCTAGCCGAGATATTATCCTGAAACTTTTCAATGTTAGCAGCCATCTTTAATACAGCCTCTGACGGCAGCTCTTTCAGTATTTCACCACTATCGGGATCCACAATTTTAACAAGCATACGACCAGTGTCATCATGCACACTAAAATTTAGTTTCTTATTATTAACATCGAAATGCGCTTGCAGCGTATCTCTTGCTTCAAGCAATTTTTGTTCCAGATCTATATCATCAGCTGGTTTAGGGACGGATAGA
>Ga0209291_1002114_pt1 | contig 16593 bp, 13 predicted proteins | sample GOMGulsemesocosm_FD_184633 | JGI IMG/M metagenome (GOLD analysis project Ga0209291, IMG submission 184633) | Methane-oxidizing microbial communities from mesocosms in the Gulf of Mexico - GOM9B Gulf of Mexico (SPAdes) (version 2) | ecosystem: Environmental > Aquatic > Marine > Cold seeps...
ATAATACTCATTGAAATAAATAAAAAAAGCCCAAATATTGCTATTTAGGCTTTCGTTTAAATGGTTAAAGCTACAACAATAGATTCAAAATCTATTACATCATGCCGCCCATATATATTTTACCTATTTGTTTTTATTGCATTAGTTTAATGGGAAAACAAGTGATACCCCACATTACACCCCTACCAACTCACGACTAAAGTTAACCAACTGAATTTTAACAAATTTACTAGTTAATTTAGTATTAATAACGTTTTAACAGTTTTCAAAGCAATCCTAGTTCACAAGTATATTTTTCCAAATAAATAGTCCGCTTTGGGCACTGTAACTCATGCCTTGTAATCAAGTCTAATAAGGGAAGCCTTGTACATTTAACTTCACTGAATAAATACCAGCCTTTAAACAAGGTTTTTCACCACATAACCGAATTTCATTACCATCCATAGGGGCGGTTAATCCTGTTACAAATAAGGTTTTAGCATCGTCTCCACCAAAAGCGATATTGGTCACAATGTGAATACCCTCAACGTCTAACTCACCAACTTCATTATGATTTTTATCTAATATCACCACAGCTTGCCCATCCGTTCTAGCAGACAATTCTCGAGTCGTGGTGACATAAATATTGCCATTGCAATCTTTGCCTAATCCATCTATTGGCGTATCGAGCAACTGCTGAGGATTTGAGAATACGCCAGCGTCTAAATCAAACGCCCATAACCCTCTTAAACCGCCAATAATGATTTGTTTTTGGTCGAGCGATAATATTATGCCGTTAGGTTTATCACCTAACATCGGCACTAGATCTGTAGCTTTGGTGGCGTTAACTTCACCATCGACTGTTACTCGGTAAATGCGCTCACCAGGTTCCATTGAGCCAGGTGGGCCACCACCTTGAATTGTTTTCAGGTCTATATTTGAAGGCGTATTCCAGTTTGGATCAGTGAAATAAACTGTATCATCAAAGCCAATTGTTAAGTCATTCGGTGAGTTGAATCGTTTGCCTTGAAAACTTGTGACAATTGGTGTCACGTGCTTCGTTTGCCAGTTTATGTATGACAATGAACCATCAAGATGACGGGTTGCTACTAAATTTCCTTTGCTGTCTATTGCTAAACCATTTGTACCGGCAACGGTGTCGTTCAACCAAACTTGTGGTTTTTTACCCGGCACCCAACGCCATATTGTGGTTTGGTTGCTTAGTTCAAAGCCATTTTCATCTCGTTGATGCGATCCCATATTCGAGTAATATAATGCCCCTTCGTGCCACACAGGGCCTTCGATATTATTATACCCTTGATAAGAAAGAGGAATGTTTTTTTCACGTTTAAGCGTGACATTAGTTAAGTCTAATTTCAGGTTTTCTGTTCCCGCTGAGCAGTACTTTGCATTTGCAGTTAAAACGGCGTTATTGGTCAGATCAGTGTTTGTTGATTTTGTACATGACGCCGCTAATAAAGTAAAAATAAGCGCCGAAATAAGGCTGATTATGTTGCACTTACGTGGTTTAAAACACATAAAAGGTACCTTGCTTGAGTATTGGTTGAGGTGTTGATTTATCATCAATACCAACTCCGATAATTTTATGGTCAATGAACAACTAATTAGCGAACTTGGTATAGGTTTTCATGCCTTTAAAATGACGTTATGGCCTTACCGGCGTGCCATCATTTTCCCTAACTTGAGTCCAATTATAGTCATACTCAGGGATAGGGTATTTGGCCGCCTCTTTCTCATTAAAATCGACCCCTAATCCAGGTTTATTTGACACATGCATATAACCATCCTTCATATAAGGAGCATCCGGAAAGACCTCTCTCATGCGATCGTCAAAATCAACCGCTTCTTGAATACCAAAGTTCCAAATATTCATATCTATATGGGCATGAGCGGCGTGACCAACTGGCGATACGTCTCCGGGGCCATGCCAAGCAGTGCGCACATTAAACCATTCTGCAAGCTTAGCAATCTTCAGTGCGGGGGTTATCCCACCTACTTGCGATACGTGTATCCGGATAAAGTCAATTTGTCGTTTGGTGATGATGTCTACAAATTCACTAGGGTTATTAAATAATTCGCCCATTGCAATAGGAACCGAAGTTTTTTGTCTAATCAATTCAAGCCATTGCTTGTTCTCAGGTGACAATGGATCTTCGACAAAATATGGGCGATACGGCTCTAATTGTTGCAGTAAGTGAATTGCGTCCATAGGCTGAATTCGTTCATGTATATCATGCAACAATTGAATTTGATCACCGCATTTTTCCCTTACATACTTAAACATTTCAACGGTGCCTTTAATATAGGCTTGGGTATTGATGGTGTTATCTTCAGGTTGGCCGAAACCAGCAGCTTTATAACTTGGATTTTTAGATAACTGAGTTGAACCATAAGCGCCAAGTTGAATTCTAACGTGGCGATAGCCATTACTCATATGCTTTAATACCTGCTCTGCAACGTCTTCTTTACGATCCGCCCAAGCGTGTACATAAGTATCTACAGCAAAACGACACTTGCCGCCAAAGAGTTGATATACCGGCATTTGAGCTAATTTACCTTTAATATCCCATAAAGCCTGATCAACACCACTCAATGCATTATTCAAAACCGGGCCATTTCGCCAATAAGAGCTAACGTATGCGGTTTGCCAAATATCCTCAATGTCGTGTACGGACTTTCCCCGACAAAACACGTCTAAGTACTTATTTACGGCTGTAACAACAGAGTGTGCGCGCTGCTGAAAAGTGGCACAGCCTAATCCATAAAGCCCCGGTTGATCGGTTTCAACCTTCACAACGACCAAAGGGATCCCCATAGGCGCGGTAGTAAAGGCATGAACTTTGGTGATTTTGATGTCTGGCATGCCATTCATGTCTGGATGAATAGTTGCACTTGGTTCCTTTTGTGAACCAGCCATTGCCGCAAATGGTAATGTTGGTGCAATAGCAATAGGAGCCAACATAGCCCCCTTAAGTAAATCTCTTCTATTCATAATCCAGCCCTATAAATTATAGTCATATCTCATTTGTAGGAACATCTTAAAAAGCAAATTAAAGGTCGTCGTGTCAATTCAGTGAAAAATTCAAATCAGAACGTCCCAATTTAAATCAGAACATTAAAACCGCTATTTATCAGTACCTTAAATATTAGCAGCACATCTAGGTAAAAATCAGATGTTATAAATTAAATAATTATTTATTTGCTAAAATGTTTAAGTTTGGTAAGACTAGTTGAGCTTTTAAGGCTTCGCTTGCATTATAGGGAGGTTGATAATTCCCTTTTAAGAACTTTTTAATCACACAAAGGATTAAAGATTGGAACAAACAATTTTTAACTGGCACGACTTAACATTAATCTTAACCGCATTTGAGTGCATCATTGCCAGTGTGTTAGTACTCACCTTTTATAGACCAATTCCACACCTATTCGGCTTACTTGGGTTATTGTTAGCATGTTATGCATTTATTGCATTGAATGAAGTGATTTTGTGGGGCGCGACTTTTCGTTATTGGATATTAGAGGCATCACCGAATATATTCTTCTGTTTTTCAGTCAGTTATTTTTGTGTCGGACCTTTACTATGGTTATTGGCAAATCGCTTAATTAATAATCCCCTAGATAAACGCTTATCCCTAGTACATTTTATTCCTGCAATTATGGTCTTGATTTATCTGTGGCTAACCTTTTGGAGTTTGCCCTCAGCAGAGAAAGTGTTTCTTATTAAAAACTATTATTTCGACAATAGTTGGCATTACCCTTGGGTAGAATTGGCGGGCGGAGCACAACGTTGGGTATATTCAGCTTTGGCTATTCGATTGATCTGGCCACTATTAAAAATCAAGAATAACTCAATTCACATGCCAACCAATGAGGGAAGAATACTGCTGTCTTTTGTATTCGTTGTACTTTGTATGGAGCTGGTATTAGCGGTCCTTAAAGTAGCGAATACGTTAAAATTCACACCGTTTACTTGGTTAGGTGACTTTAGTCTAACGATTAATTATGCTAACTTTATTCTTGTTAATTTGTTTCTTTACACTTGGCTAAAGCTTAATTACACCCCAAAGACTGTTCACACCTTAAATAAAGCCCAGGTTATATCCGATGAACATATTAAAGCGATAGAAAATGGTATTCATCGACAAATGCTGTACCTAAACCCAAACCTTTCTGTAGAAAGATTTGCAAAAGCATTAGACATTTTACCTAAAGACTTATCGCATGCAATCAATCGCCATTACGGTATAACTTTTATTGAATTCATTAATCAACACCGACTCGAAGAAGCAAGACGGCTATTAAAAGACTCCAGCAAAACACACTTGAGTATCACAGATATATTTTATCAAGCAGGATTTAACAGCAAATCGGTTTACAACAAACTTTTCAAAACAAAGTTTCACTGTACACCGAGCCAATACCGCAAAAAATAGGCTGATTTATTTAAACAAGAACCTAATTAATCTTTGGGGTCAGATTAAAACCTTCTATCCCGTTATCTAATGTCCTTGTTTCAATTCAATTTAAAATTGTCAAAAGCAACAATATATAATGCACCTAATCGCCAAGGCTAATCTAAACAATCAGTAAAAGGGAGTTATCGATTTTTTAGCCAAAAAATATGGCAGCCCATGTTACTGGGATCTCGTCTGCTCTCATGATTTATTAAAGTAATAGCAATTTTTATAACCAAGAATCGACAAAAATATGTGGTATCCAGTTTAGATGTAAATTATTTCAACAATGGAAAATATAATGACGGCAGGCCGTAATCGCTGTTTTGACAAAGACGATGCACTTGAACAAGCCATGTTAGTTTTTTGGACAAATGGTTATCCAGGTACGTCGTTAAATGATCTCACTAATGCGATGGAAATTAATAAATCTAGTCTTTACTCGGCCTTTGGTAATAAGGAAGAATCATTTAATCAAGCTATTGATTTATATTCGAATAAGTATGGCTTAGTTCATACCGACGAACTTTTAAAAATGGAAAAAAAATTACCCGAACGGATTAGAAACTTCTTATTGTCTATTGCTCGAATGATAACCAGTTCCAATTTACCAACAGGTTGCCTGCTTTGTAATAGTACATCTGAGATCGCGGGAAATTGTTTACCTGACAACGCAACAAAGAATATCAGTGCAATGAACCAACAAACGATCATATCGTTAACTGATTTTTTTGAAAAAGAACAACAGAAAGGAAATTTGAATGGCAAATTTTCACCCAATACATTAGCGGACTACCTTCTAACACTGCAATTTGGATTAGCTGTTTCAGCCAGAAACGGCAGTGATATGGAAGAGCTGGAAGAAGTAATAAACTTCTCTATAGGTCAATTTGAATGAAATACTTTTAAAATCAGTTGGTGGTGGCTCACAAATTGGCACTTGTGAGCCACCACCCAATAAATCTTATGGATGCTTTGTGTCATTAGTTAGCGTTAAAATGTGAAATACCAACGGTAGCTTTGAGCTTGAAGCAGCCTCACAAACAAGCGGTAAAACTTAATTATAATTGTCTTGAGTTTGATCGTGGGTTCACAAAAGTTTAATGTCAGCTTTTGGTTAGCTGAAGAAATCTCTGATGATCACTGGCTTAATGTTAACAAAGATACGATTACATTAATGAATTCAAGAGTAAAGACTCTGATTGCGCTAAGCAGAAGTTAACGTAAGAAATTTTTCCATATCTTTTCTAATGACTAAATTAATTCAAGTCACTGAGACGTATTCATAATATACTGTTTGTTCGATGAAGTTGGCCTCAACAGTATCTTGAAATGGAATTAAGAAGAAGATGAATAAACTAGCTCAACCGCTAAAAGGTAAAATTGTTCTTGTGACAGGAGCAAGTCGTGGGATTGGCAAAGGAATAGCTCTTAGCTTAGGTTTAGCAGGTGCTATTGTATATATCACTGGAAGAACTGTTGAAGAGGGAACATCAGACTCTGAGCTTTCTGGTTCAATAACAAGCACAGCCAATGAAATTAATTCTTTGGGCGGAAAGTGCATTGCTATCCAATGCGATCACTGCGTAGATCAGGAGGTAGATGCGGTATTCCAACAAATTCAAGAAGAGCACAACCAGCTTGACGTATTAGTAAACAACGTTTGGGGTGGTTACGAGCACTTTACTAACGGCACAGAATTTTGGAAGGAAAGTGGTTTCTGGACAACGCCTATATCACGTTGGGATTCAATGTTTCAAGCGGGAGTCCGTGCCCATTATGTGTCTAGCGTGCATGCCGTACGTTTGATGCTTGCTCAAAATAATGGACTAATTGTTAATCTTTCATTTTTCGCATCTCAACGAAATGATAAAGGTGTAGCATATGGAGTCTCAAAAGCTGCGACAGACCGCATGACAGCATGCATGGCAGAAGAGCTTAGATCACATGATATTGCTGTAGTATCTCTTTACCCAGGAATGGTGCGTACAGAGACAGTTTTGAAAGGTGCAGAGCATTTAGATTTATCAAATTCAGAATCTCCACAGTTTATTGGGCGTTCGATAGCTGCATTAGCTTCAGATTCGAAGATAATACAGAAATCTGGGCAAATACTCATTGCTGCAAAACTTGCTTTAGAATACGGCTTTACGGATATTGATGGCAGACAACCTGTACCTCTTAAAGCAGAGGAAATTTAATCAGCCAACAACCAGAGCATACAAAACAATGTTATAGGATGAATTTTCCGCAGCTCGCGTTACCAATAAAAACTAATGTACTCAGAATCTTCAACCTAAATTATTAACGTCCTCAAAGTGGTAGTAGTTATCCTTTCAAACTAAGCCATAACTGTCATATTTGGCTATCAGTTGTAGTAAGGCTCAACTAATATCCTATGACCGCTTGGTTGGCTTTTGCGACTGTCAGATTTGAACTAATGTTTCATTCCTTTATCAAGATTGAATTTAACTATTGGAGAAAAAGACAAGTTAAATTAATATCTAGCTCAACTCAAATATCGGCTATTAATATTCTGTTATTTATGAATTTATGAGAAATTTCCTCATGAAATATGACACTAAAACCATAAATTAATTCACTTATCTTTCTATAGGCCTTATCAATCCTGAACACTCATTCTTGAAATTTTCGAAGCTCCACAGTTATGTTGAATTTCATCCAAAAGTAAACCAATCTTAACAGTATAAGGATTAAATTAATTACCTTCCTCGCTGTCAAGTCTTAGTCATTTCCTTCATAAAACATATTTTGTTACTCATTTTTAAGTGATAATTGAAGTAAACTAACGACAATCCGGTCTATGGTTATTCGAATGTCAGTTGAATAACAAAAATATAATAAATAAATTACAAAAGGATTAAGTTAGGATGAGAAAATTATTACTACCGTTATTTATTGGGTGCAGTTTATCTACATGTCTAGTACAAGCCGATACCTTTTCAGATAACATTAAAGTGGCAATGAAAGCTGAAGCCCGTTCAGAAAAAGATAAAGATCGTGATAGAAACCGTCGCCCAGTAGAAACACTTGAATTTCTTGGTATTCAAGAAGATATGAAGGTATTGGAGCTAATTCCCGGTGGTGGTTGGTATACAGCTTTGCTTGCACCTGCTTTGAAAGATAAAGGCCAACTTTATTTAGGTATGGCAGGTGATCGAATCAAAGATGGTTTATTAAAACAAAAAGGTTTCAGTAAAGTTGAAACGGTAAGTAATGATTCAAAATGGGAGCGTAATAAAGTAGAAAAGCGCTATGACTTATCAAACATCAACTTTGATGTAAAAAATATAGATGCGGTTCTAACCTTTCGTAACTATCACAACTTATCGCTAGCAACACGTACTGCCGTAAACGTAGAAGCGTTAAAAGCACTGAAACCCGGTGGTATTTACGGTATTGTTGATCATACTCGTCGCCATATGCAAAGTGAAAATGATGAAAATGGTCGTCGTGTAGATCCAGTATTAGTGATTAAAGAGGTTGAAGCAGCAGGTTTTGAATTTGTCGATTACTCAAATATTCATTATAAAGCTGATGATGAATTACGTTATGAAGTAGGTCGTAAATCAGTAACAGGTAATTCCGACAGGTTTACTTTGTTATTTAAAAAGCCTATGAAGTAAATTAAAGAATCTATACGAAAGACCCATTAACAAAATCGGTTACGGGGTCTAATTTAACGACAGTACGACATTAGTTCCAAGTATCAGGATCAAAGAGGTAACCTTTGCCTCTTACCATGATAATACGTTTCGAAAACTAGGTACTATCACCTAGCTTTTACGTAAAACGACAACTTTAGGATCCCTGTTCTGCCGCTTCCAACTCAAAAGCTAAGATCAGCTTGTGGTTAGCTGAAGAAATACCTAATGACCACTATCCAATGTTAACAAAGATACGAAAGCGGAAGGTTCAATATCTATAAAATACATTAATTTGGCCAATGTTGTTGAACCACTACAATATTTATTAACCTATGAAAAGAAAGAGAAATAATAATGGTATTATTAGAAGCTTTAAATTGGCGTTATGCAGTTAAGCAGTTTTCAAATGAAAAAGTATCAATGTATAAAATGAAATTTAGTTACAATCAATTATTCATATTAGCAGCTCTATCGACTGCACTGAGTGGTTGTAGTGGTGGTTCAACTGGAGAAGCCGTAGCGGATACCACCGCGCCCATAATTACCCTGTTAGGTGATAACCCATTGGAAATAACCATAGGCAGTACTTACAGCGAACAGGGCTATTCAGCGACGGATAATGTTGACGGTAACATTACAGGCAATGTGCTGGTCAATTCAATCGCAGTCAATGCCAACATGAAAGGAGGCTACTCAGTGACTTACAACGTCTCCGATGCCGCAGGCAATGCAGCAGCGATGGTCACACGGACCGTAAATGTCATCACAAGTGACACTACAGCGCCTACTGTTAGCAGTGTTACACCCAAAGACGAAGCTACAAAGGTATCCCGTACTACGCCTATTATAGCGACGTTCGATGAAGACCTGTTTGCAGTCTCCGTCGATAATTCTAGCTTCTCCTTAAGTAACGGAAGCAGTGCGGTGCCTGCCACTATAAGCCTAAATTCAGCTAATGAGGTTACACTCCAAGCGAACTCAAAATTGAGCAATTTGACCAGTTACACCGCAACGTTAACCACAGGTGTAACCGACTTAGCAGGTAATGAGCTGAATCAAAATTACGCTTGGAGCTTCACTACTGAAGATGGTAATTGGGGCAACACAACTTCGGTTGAAGTTGGTAATGATGATGCAGCGTTACCAAAACTCTCGATGGATGTGAGTGGCAATGGCCTAGCAGTGTGGATGCAAGGTGATGATATTTGGGCTAATCGTTATAGCGGGGTTAATGACACTTGGGGTACTGCAATAAGAATAGAGACTGGAAATGAAAGAGCACATTCGCCAAAAATTGGCACAGACAGCCACGGCAACGCCTTGGCTGTCTGGGTACAGTCTCACGACTCTGAATTCAGTATCTGGGCTAACCGTTTTAGTGTAGATAATGGCAGTTGGGGGGAGGCGGTACTTATTGAGCAGATTGCTAACGATGCGATTCACCCCGAAATTGCAGTCGATAGCAGTGGTAATGCTTTGGCTGTTTGGTCTCAACAGAATGATGCCGGTGCAGCATATAATATTAGGGGCAACCGTTATAGTGCGAATAATAATAGCTGGAGTGGGGCTGAAACGATAGAGGACAGCGCTGGTGATGCAAAGTACCCTAAAGTTGCTGTAGATGACAACGGCAATGCTGTGGCAGTCTGGCATGAAAGGGAGGGGCTGGAATATAGCATCTGGGCCAACCGCTACGATGTCAGTAACAATAGCTGGGGTGGAGCTGAGGGCATTGGAAGCGATTACGGTGTTCCACGTCCTTCCGGAAGCAGCATTTTTCGTATTGAGTTTACCCCAGATATTTCCGTTGATGGTAACGGTAATGCGCTGACTGTTTGGTCTCAAACAGATGGTACGCAGGACAATATCTGGGCAAGTCGCTTTAGTGTTGCCAATGACAACTGGGGGACAGCAACGATGATTGAACACGATGTTGGAGATGCAAGACGACCTGCGATTAGCGTCGACAGAAATGGCAACGCTTTAGCTATTTGGTATCAGTCTGACAGCTCACTAGACACTACTAGATTTAATCGTTATAGCATAATCGATTCCAGCTGGGGAACGGCGGCTCTAATTGAGACAGATGCTGGTCATGCTTATTCTCATCAAATCACTCACGACAACAGTGGCAATGCTCTTGCGGTCTGGCAGGAAGCTGATGGAGCAGTATTCAGTATCAGGACTAGCCGTTATAACGCGAACCAAAGTAGCTGGGAAGCATCTGTCTTGATAGAGGCTGAGGCGGGTGGAGCGGAAAAACCCCAAATAGCTATTGACGGTAGCGGCAATGCCTTGGCGATCTGGGAGCAAAATGACGGATCAGAAAATAATATCATGGCAAATAAGTTTGACTAGCTATTCGGTCCTAATCAGGACAGGCACTCTTTACTATGATTAAAGAGTGCCTGTCCTTAAATTTTTTTACTTTCCTTGAAGCATAATGCTCAATGTAAATGATTCAGCTGAGCATTCAACTTGGGGTGTTACCTCACATTTATTCTATGAAACTTATCTAATAATGGGTCTCCAAGAAGCTTATTAAGTTAGATAGTTAGTTTCAAAACTATTAATTCACGACAAGAAATTTTTCTTATAGAGATGACATCAAACCAATACCCTGATAATTTGACGCAAGTCTGTTAGTTTTAAGGCCGATTATGTCCTCATTCTTTTCATTTACAAAAAAAGAACAAACACTACCCTGCTAGCGCTTCGGCGTAAAGGTCTGGCTAATGGCACATTCTATTAAGAATTTTTTTAATTTATAGTTTCCCCAACTTTATTTTGGAGAGACTTATGACACGTAGAACATTTGATGATTGGAAATACTTAGTTAATTCTCCCATAAAATCAACCTCACATAACCGGAAAGTTCCTATAATATATAAAACTAATGATTTAATGTCGCTGAAATTAACATCAAAAGTGGTAAGTAAAAATATAAAACTCTAACTAACGGAGTATTCATCCATTGTTAACGAAAGTCGATATAGCCAAAGAGACCATTAATCTCAAATTCAGTTAACGATAATAAGCTCACAGTTAACAACAAGTGATGGAAGGTCAACGGCAGATTCAATGAGCCTAAACCTGCCTCACAAGTAAGCTAATAATTTAGGTTAATATTACCCTCAGTATTATCATTGCTTCACAAAAGCTTAATGTCCGCAGTAGACGACTGACCTGTCGTTAATAACTCAAAAGTTAATGTCAGCTTTGGCTAGCTGAAGAAGTCTCTAATGACCACTAGTTTAATGCTAACAAAGATACGAATATAGACCTTAGCCTTGGCTAATCTAATGACAGAAAATCCGATAATTAGTCCAAAATAAGATAATGATTTTTTATACCCTCCCATTTTCAAACTTACAAAATCAATATTAAAATTTAATCGAAACCTCCGAAAACGGACATTCGAACGCTAGGAATTATAGGCATGAAAAATTAACTTTCTATCTCACTGTGGGGCACATTGCAAAGGTGGCACTGGCCGAACAGCCACTGTTAGTTCATTACTACTTCTACAACTTGGCTGGTCGGCTGATAAAATTAAACAAGAAATACAGACATTAGATCCTAAGGCTTTACGAATCCAAAAGCAGATTGACTATTTAAATAGTACCCTAAAACACTCAATAGAAGTGTCTTAGTTTGGCATAGCTACCGTTAGATTTCTTAACCAATGCTTAGCTTTCATTCTGAAAATAAACATAAATGCCTTAGCTATTTCTTCAGAATAAGCAACTAGAACGACCCAATATATAGGTAAGTTAAAATAAAATGCCGCAATAAATGTTAATGGTATACTTAATATCCACATGCCTGATATATCAATTAACATACAGTATTTGTTATCTCCGCCAGCGCGCAATATCCCCATTGCAGCAGTCATATTGAATACTTTTAAACAGGTACCAAAGATGATTAATACAAAAATATCATGGGATAATGCAATTGTTTCTGGAGATAAATTGCTATAAGGCATAAAAACTAAAGACTCACATTGAAGTAAAATTAAAGCTAATACAAGCGTAACTATTGGCGCACTAATGGCGTAATATTTTGCTAAAGTCCATGCTGCTGAAAACTCGTTTCTACCTAGACGTTGGCCAATTAAAATGGCGCAAGCAGAAGCGAAGCCAAAAAAGAACGAAACGAGTAGCCCTTCCATCGGTGCTAATAGACTCATTACGGCAAGTTCTTGTGTGCCAATGCGGCCATATATCAGTTGATAGACAAAAGTTCCTAAAGACCAAACACCAAAACTTAGCATCATTGGCCAAACCAAAGTGAGTAATTTTGTCCATGCTTGTTTGTTATAAAATTCAGTACAAAAGAACATTGTAGGAAAAACACTGTGCTTAACCTTTGCTAAGTAAGCAAGTATTAATAAAGCATGAAGTCCGCGAGCAAGCAGGGTTGCTAGCGCTGCCCCAGTTACCCCCATTGGCTCTATGCCTAAACCTCCTTTGATTAACCAATAGTTTAGAATAATATTGGTAATAATAGCGAAGGTACTTATAAACATAGGAAAGATGACTTGGCCAAGTCCCCTTAAAGCGTTTTCAAAGATCATTACAATGACTACAAAAATCAAACTAGGCATTGTCAGCCAAAGGTAGCTTGTTCCAGTATTTATAACATTGAGATCACTTGTGGCAACACCCATTATATTGTCAGAAAATAAGAAGGTCATCAGCAATATAGGCAGTAAAATTCCGGCAGCAATGACAAGTGTTTTGACAATGATTTGTCTAATCACTCCTATTTGGCCTGCACCAAAGTGCTGAGCAGATAAAGTGCCAACACCGGAGGCGAGTCCCGCTAAAATGATTAAAAAAACAAATTGAATTCGGTTACCCAGGCCAACCGAAGCAACGGCAGTATCGCCTAAGTGGCCGACCATCATAATGTCACTCATGCCTAACATAGTGACCAATATGCTTTGCAAAGATATAGGCCAAGCTAATTTAATACTTTGCTTTAAAGGTGTAGATTCGTTGCTGTTCATTAGTTTTAGTCATTAGAGTTTACTAAAATATTGCATAGAATTATAAAATACAGTGATAAAATGAACATAAGTAAAATTGTCATGTATCATGTTTAAAACTATCATTTTGGCAAGTTCGTTTGGAAATTTATGTGGCAAGATATTTTAAATATTCACCCTGATTGCATCGAAGATTTTATTAATTTCGATACCTTGCCAGGAAAAGCTGGAGAACTTATAGCCTGCGCGGGAATGTCGTATTTACAAACTGAGTATCAGATAGGGAAAACTGGTAAAGGAGAAGAGTTTTTAGGAGGGGGAGATAGTTGCAGGCATGTTCATTACTTAATTTTTACTCATGCAGGAGAGGGCAAAATTAAGTTTGCTAATGAGCAGTATTTAATTAAACCCGGCAGTATTGTATTACTACCAGCAGGGACTCCTTTTTTGTATGAGCTTTCGGGTGAATATTGGGATATGTGTTGGCTGTTGCTGCACGATTGTTCTGACTATAATTTTGTGCATCAACTGGAGCCGTGTGTTTATTCCAGTGCAAATGCAGAACGACTTTATCAAACGATGGCACTTATTAGAGAATTCAAACATAGTGAAAGCTTTTATCAGTCAGATATTATATTGCGCTTAATTGAGGTTTTGGTTTATCAAATAGCGCAAACACTGAATATGGGGCAGCAATTAACTAAGCAACAGCAAAAGTTTCATTCCTTAATTAGACGTGTAAAAAAGCAGTTACAATTACCTTGGACCGTTGAGAAATTAGCTGCCCAAATGCACATGTCTGAGCCCCACTTCTTTCGTTTATGTAAGAAAGAAACAGGCATCACACCAATTAAGCTATTAACTAACAGTCGCTTAGAATATGCTTGCTACTTACTTCGTTATACCCAATGTAACCTAGAGCAAATAGCTGATACCGTTGGTTATGGTGATAGTGCAAGTTTTTCTCACCGATTTAAGAAAGAGTATGGGTTAAGCCCAGGCTACTGGCGTAAAGAACAGGTTAATAAAATTCAATCAAATATAAATGAAAGTGGTAAGGGAAAATAGTGCTTATGTCTAAATATCAATACTATAAGAGCTCTTCATTTCTGTCTCGTTAAGGGGGCGAAACCGTCTTAGAGTTAATGCTTAATTTTCGTGAATCCTAGATGATTCTAATGTCCGCTTTTGAAATTGGGAAATAGTTGTATGTTCAATATTAAGTGAATTTTAGAGTACAAATAAATAAGATTAGTCAAATTATAAGGCAGCTTGAGGCTCGAAGATCTGCTCTTAGTAACGGAAAGGTTAATGTCAGCTATTGGCTAGCTGAAGACGTAAGGTAATACTTGATGCTAATGTCCGGTTTGTCGTTTGATGAGAGCCACTAATTAGCGGAAATGGCACAAGTAGAGAAGCTACTACTTTATGAGTAGTAGCTTTATATTTGAAGCGTAATATCTATAATTAGGTAACGTTAAGCTCTATTAACGTTAACTACACTTTATTTTGAGGACTTATTTATCAAATTGACGATAATCTGTCGTAAAGCCATCAAACGCATCATCTGGCAGATGCACTCTACATTTTAACTTTATGTCAGAATAGTTTTCGGTAAAGGAAAACTGAGTGGTTGTCGTTGCTTCATTTCTAAAAACTCTAGGTTGTGTCGAGCGATTATCTATAACAAAAGTTCTATCTCGAATACGATCAAATGCTCGAAATAAGGCACTTTCAGCACCTAAATAGAAGGATGCATTCATGAGAGCCTCAATTTGATCAAATGAATATGATTGAGTCGGGTTACTCTTTATATGGTCAATAGCATCCTCAAGACGAGTAATACCATTAGGTATGAGGTCAGCTTCTCTCATAAGTTTTAATGAGTAGTTGCATCCTATTGCAACACCTTTAGCTTCGTCCGTAGTTTTTTTCATAAAATCCTTATTAACAATTATATATACACTAAATTGAGCCGCAATAGATTTGGAGGCTAACTTAACTATCTATTAATTCCCAGCAAATTTATGCTTATGTGAATATTTATAAAAATTGACAGGTAGTAATTATAGTTAGAACTAGCAAGATAATATGTATATATATGATTTTCAACTAATTTGATAAAACTTTTATATTACAAATGTATGGTTAAGTAATAAAATTCATTATATGAACGAGAATCATTACTTACTCTGCACACCATCGACCCATATACCTTGAACAACAGGCGTCTTAGAAGTTTTTACATTAATGGATGTTTTTGGTAATAGGGGTCTGTAATTAATGCCTTCATTACATTTTAGTGAAATCAGCCCTTTTTGATTAATATCTTCTTCATCATGAGAACAATTTTTAAGTAAGTACCCTATGGCTTGATTAGCATTATCTAAATTATTTTTTTTGATGAACTTACTTAACGCTTCAAATGTAGCACTATTAACTGAAAGGCGTTTTCGAGAAGAGGCCTTCTCGTATTTTTTATCTCTTCGCTTTTTTAAGAATACTTCCCAAATATCCTTGGAAAGTTTATTACAAAACTCCCCCAAATCTATTTCTAAATGAGTACATTCATTAGGTGATAGCCCATCTATATTTTCTATCTTACTCCTAGCAACCACAATTTCATTAAAATTTATATTGTGATCCTGCAGGGTAATAATTAACAGGGTAATTGAGTCTTTCCAATCTTCGATAGTAAGATTTTTCCTACTCATAATTCATCCTTTTTAAGTAATTCCAAATTAAATAATTAAACGTATATTTTATACTTTGATTTTTCGACGGACCGTTACTTAATTTTAAATTGTATTTATATTTATGTCTATAAAATAATTGTGACGGACCGTCGCCATGTGGTGACTTCTTTATCACTGGTTTTTGATAGTGAAAATCTGTAACTATTTAATTCTGCTGTTTATTAAATAGACGGTCCGTCGATAATTCGGGCAAGGTTCTCGATTAAAGTCGCTTCGTTTTAAAACTGTAAATACTCCTCAGTAATATGCAATTGGCATATTGCGTTTAATTAAACGTATGAGGCATTAATGAACAATTTCAATATTAAATTTTTTACACCTGTAGAGGTCGCTGAACTATTGGGAGTTAAAGAGCAAACATTATCAGTTTGGCGTTGTAATGGTAGGTATCCGGCACTTCGGTGGCACAAGTTTGGACGCCGAATCCGGTATTCAGAGCAGGATGTATATAGCTTTATTCAGTCATCTTTAGTTGTTAGTGGAGCTGGACTATGAGCTATAACATCGCAGTCAATGACACACAACGAACAACGCTAAAAAGTAACTTTGGCATCATAGAGAAAGCCATTTCATCTGGTTTAGTAGATATTATTAGTCAGACAGAATATGAAAAAAGTGGGCGGCCCGCTGTATGCGTTATACAAAAAGATACGGTATCAAATTATCGTGGGTTTACAGAGATACACACACAAACGTATCTTGAAAAACATTTCACATACCCT
>Ga0209291_1002120_pt1 | contig 16558 bp, 13 predicted proteins | sample GOMGulsemesocosm_FD_184633 | JGI IMG/M metagenome (GOLD analysis project Ga0209291, IMG submission 184633) | Methane-oxidizing microbial communities from mesocosms in the Gulf of Mexico - GOM9B Gulf of Mexico (SPAdes) (version 2) | ecosystem: Environmental > Aquatic > Marine > Cold seeps...
CCTGACATGCCAACAAAAGACTTGAACAACCTATATATGACAGCTTGGAAGTTAGGTATAAAATCAATGTACTACCAACACAGTATGAATGCCGCTCAAAAATTCAAACAAAAGAAAGAGTGTACTAGCTGTGAAGGATAGTAGTTGCAAACACACAAATAATAAGAGTTAATTAGAAAAACATTTTTAAAGCACAATTTGATTATTCAAATTGTGCTTTAATGTTTAAAATTTAAATTATGGAAAATAAATATGTAGTAAAAGAACAGGTTCATGCAAGCCAAGGAAAACGATTCGTTAATTTTTTAATTGATAGAGGTATCTTTTTTGCTCTTTTTTTAATTTTAGGAGTGGCTTTAGGCTTAATTGCAGAGCAGACTCAGAATTATCAATTTATTGTTCTTTTAGATGAAATCAATCCTATTTTAGATTATGTAATTACGGGAATTCTTTTAGCAATCTATTATATTGTGTTAGAAGGGAAGTATCAAATATCAATTGGTAAATTGGTAACACAGACAATAGTTGTAGATCAATATGGCGAGAAACCTCAGATGTCATCCATAGTTAAAAGAAGTTTTTGTAGAATGATACCTTTTGATCATTTTTCGTTTTTAGGAAGTGCTGCTAGAGGTTGGCATGATTCAATTTCAGAAACGTATGTGGTTGATAAAAAGATTCTAAATGAAAAGAAATTATTATTTCAAGAATTAAATAATATAGGAGCATAATAGTTAAGTGTAGCGCTGGTTTTTATTCTAGATATTGGGACTTTGGTTTGTTAATTTTTTTATATGTAACGTGTTGAAGTCAATATTTTTTCGTAAATTAATGCTGTAAATCAACACATTACATTATGAAATCAAATGCGCTTTATGTTAAATACGGGTTGCTGATAGCTGCGGCACTGATTGGCTATTTTTTATTAATTAGACTTGTAGGACTCCATGATAATCATTGGTTGAGAGTATTAAACGGAATTATAGTAGCTTATGGGATTTATGCCGTAATTAAAAAGAAGAAAAGTATTGAAAAAAATGATTTTGAATATTTTTCAGGTTTTGCTACAGGTATTATGACAGGAGTTATAGCTACGTTTGTTTTTGTGCTTTTTATGGGGATTTATTTATTCCATATTGAGCCACCGTTTGCTGAGATGTTAATGGGGTATTTGGCGGGAGCTGGTGGCCCGGAAATATTATTATTGATATTAGCTATAGAAGGGGTTAGTTCTTCTGTAATCTTATCATTAGCTTTTATGCAAAAATTTAAAATTTCCAGAAACATTAGTGAAAAGTCTGCTACAGTTTGAGAGAAAATATTCTGGCAGTAAAAAAAAGCGTCTAATCCTCAGATTAAACGCTTTTTTTATTGGATAAATTTATTACAATTAAGCTTTTCCTTTACAACAAGCTTTTACACATCCTGATTTGCAAGATTTTTCTGTCAGCTTTTTTGATGCACATTTAGCTTTACATTCAGCTGTTTTTTTAGCGCATTTTTCACAGTCCGCCTTTGTGCAATCAGCGCTACATTTTACGACACATTTTTTACTATCTTTAGCACAGCAATCTTTAGAGCAGTCCGCTTTACATCCTTTAGAAATAGGTGTTTGAAAGTTAGAAACTTTAAATTGGTCACCATTAGTAACAACACGCTCAGCTAATAGGTTTGTAGTTACTTGATCAACGTCATATTCAACAACAGCGGTTTTATTTTCAAAATCTACCGTAGCGTTTTTTACGCCATCCATATTCCCTAAACTCTTTTGTATTTTTGCAGCACATCCTATAGCGCATGTCATTCCATCAATATTAAACTTAACTTTTGCTAATGTAGCATCTTCAGAAATAGTTGATTTTTTAACTTCTTCAATAGTATCAATAGTAACTACTTCAGCTTCTTTTTGTTCTTTTTTACAAGATATGGTAGCTAAAAAAGCAAATGCGATAGCTACTAATTTTAATGTTTTCATTTTAAATGTATTTAAAAGATTTGTGGTACAAATTTAAGAAAATCAGCGGATTATTGTGTTAAAATTTCCATTTTTGCACAATGGACAATAAAAAGTTAAAGTGGATTTTTCTTGTGATACTTTCCATAATATGGGGAAGTTCATTTATTTTAATTAAAAAAGGACTGATAGGGTTAACTGCGTATCAACTTGGTTCACTACGAATAATTTTCACGGCAATCTTTCTTCTGATCATTGGATTTAAAAGTTTAAAGAAAATTAAGAAGGAACATTATAAACCAGTTGTGATCTCTGCTTTTTTAGGAACATTTATTCCAGTATATATGTTCGCTTTAGCAGAAACTCAAATTGATAGTGCTATAGTATCAATATTAAATTCCTTAACTCCTTTGAATACCTTAATTTTTGGTTTTTTCTTTTTTAATATGACCTTTAGGAAAAATCAGGTCTTAGGAATTATTATTGGATTGACAGGAACATTGTTGTTGATTGTTAGTGGAGCAAACCTTAATCCTGATCAGAATTATTGGTTTAGTATGTTTGTGATAATAGCATCGGTGTGTTATGCTTTTAACGTAAATATAATAAAAATATATATGCAAGATTTGAGCGCAATGAGTATTGCTGTTGGGAACTTTGTAGTAATTATTATTCCAGCAATAATAGTATTGGTGTTCACTGGTTTTTTTACTAGTGGAGTCTTGTCTTCTGCGGTTGTGCAGGAGTCCATGTTATATATTGTTGTATTGGCAGTTTTTGGAACGGGGATAGCTAAAGTAATGTTTAATAAGTTAGTCCAAATTTCAAACCCTATATTTTCATCTTCAGTAACCTATACCATACCAATTATAGCATTATTTTGGGGAGTGTTGGATGGGGAAAAATTAAATTTTACGCAAATATTGGCAACATTAATTATTTTGCTCGGGGTCTTTTTAGCGAATAGAAAGAAATAAAATTTCTCCGTAGGTATTGGGTTGTTTAGCTCATTTATGAACATAAAAAAAGCCGAAATTTTCATTTCGACTTTTTAGTTTATTGCACTATGGTTAACAGTTCTTATTTAAAATCAGCTTCAGTAACACCTTCGTTTACGGTTGCTTTTTTAATAATTCTTCCGAATGTTTGTGGTCCTTGTTTTGTTGTAACACTAAAAGGGAATTGAATACCACTAGTTGGGGTGTAATTTCCGTATTCAGTAGAAATGGTTATTTTCTGACCTTGAGCTTCTTTGGTTGTTTCTGTTTTTACTAAATAACCAGATTTAGCATTGTAATATCTGTATTCAGGTTCACCAGCTCCAGTAACTTTTAATTTATAAGCGTCTTCTCCTTTTACAGAGTTCATGCTTTCTAAAGTTACTTTTGACATGTCTAAAGATAGTTCTTCAAATAAAACATTCTTGTTTTTTGCTTCAGCAATGTCTTCAACTGACATAGGACGTTTGTTAGGTCCTTGCATCATATACCCAGCTTCTCCATCAAAAACTTGCTTCATTACTACTCCTGCTTGTGGGTGAGTAAGTATCATTGAACTTTTGTTAGGAGCCATTTTGTTTATGTGCAATCCCATAGATTGTCCCATAATGTTCATGTCACCATCAAAAGTTAGCGTTTTTACTTTAGAAATAACGTCCTTTCCGCCAATAGCTTTTATGTATGCGTCTATTACCGATTGTGCAGTAATTCCTTTTGGTAATGGTTTAGAAAACACTGGTTTTCCAGTAGGGTTACCATAGGTGTCGAAATACTTAACAGGTATTTTTTTACCGTTATACATTATTTTTTCTAAACTTTCTACTACATCACTTCCTTTACCAGCAATAACAATTCTTGAATTATTACTCAAGAAATATTTGTTTGCTACTCTTTTAACATCAGCGATAGTAACCGAATTTATTTTTTCTAAAAATGTTTCGTAAAAATCTTTAGGTAACTTGTTTAGCTCAATATTTAAAGCGTAACGAGAAATAGTTTCTGGTTTTTCCATTGCTAAAACAAAACCTCCTAAATATTGAGCCTTGATATCTTTTAACTTTGCGGCAGATATTTCTTTTGTTCTAAGGGTGTTTATTTCTTTTAACATTTCTACTACCGCACTATCTGTAACAGCATTACGTACACTTGTAGAGGCTGTAAATAACGATTGAGTATCTTTGTCAGCTCTTAATGATGAACCAGCACCGTAAGTCCACCCATGAGCTTCTCTTAAGTTTTGGTTTAACATGCTTTCTAAGCTACCGCCTCCTAGAATTTTATTAGCTATTAAAGCAGCGTGATAATCGCTATCATTCATTTTAAAATCTACTGTATTCATTACAGTAATTTCTGATTGAACCGCATCAGGCATATCAATAAAATTCACCTGAGTAAATTGTACATTTTTAGCATTAGGAATGCTGATTGAAGGAGCTAGTCCTTTTCTCCAGTTGCTGAAATGTTCAGTAACAATTTCTTTAACATCTTTAAATTTCACATCACCAATTACTACTAAATATGCATTATCCGGCACGAAATAGTTTTGATAGTGTTTGCTTATATCTGCCAAGGTAACATTAGTAATACTTTCCTTTGAGACATACTCTCCATAGGGGTGGTTTTTACCGTAAGCTAGTAAGTCTTTAACTCTGTTAGCGACAGATTTTATGCTCTTTTCTTCACTTTTAATATTCTCTAAGTTCTTTTCTTTTTCCTTGTCAAATTCTTCCTGAGTGAAATTAGGGTTGATTGCTGTATCGGCCATTAAGGCAACTAATCGACTAAAATATTTAGATAAACTGGTAGCAAATCCACCTCCGGCACCTAAATTAATTTGAGCACCCATATAATCTACTTCTTCGTTAAAAGCATCTTTAGTGATGGTTTTTGATCCTTTTCCTAACATGGCTCCAGTTAAATCTGAAACCCCAGCTTTATCTCCATCAACTACTGGTGGGTTGTCCAAGCGTAAGTTCAGGGATACTCTAGGAAGTTTATGGTTTTCAACAACCATAACTTTTAATCCGTTAGATAAAGTAAACGACTGTGGTTTACCAATATTTATCTTAGGGGCAGGTCCTGGTATTGGTTGTATAGATCGATCTACTTGGGCTTGCAAAGTTGTTATGCTCATAAAAACTAATGCTATTAGTGATAAAATTTTTGTCTTCATTATAACCTTATTTTTTATTTTCTTCTTTTGGAAGGTATTCTAGTTGTACTCTTTGGTTTGGATTTAGATATTTCTTTGCGATAGCTCTAATCTCTTCTTTAGTTATAGATTTGTATATTTCAATTTCATTATTAATCAAATTGATATCGTCGTAAAGTAGATAATATGTTGCTAAAGAATGTGCTATTCCTTCGATACTAGAATTGGCATTTACAAACTGATTTTCATACTTGTTTTGTAATTTTTCAAATTCTCTATCTGTAATTAATTCGGTTTGAATTTTTACGATTTCTTCATCTATTTCTGTTACTAAATCTTCTAATTTTGTGTCACCAAGCGGCATTCCAAAAGTCATGTACATTCCGTAATCTTCAAGATTTTGACCAAAGGCACCAACTTGTAAAGCCATTTTCTTTTCGTCAACTAATTTCTTGTATAATCTTGAACTTTTCCCATCACTTAAAACAGTAGAAACCATATTTAAAATATAAGCATCTCTGGTTTTCATGGAAGGTGTTCTGTATGCCGTAATGATTGCGGGTATTTGAATATTAGGGTCGTTGAATTTTGCCCTTTTTTCAGTAGAAATAGGGTCTTCTTTAATAGATACCCTAGTTATATCTGCTCCTCTTGGAATACTACCGAAATATTTTTCTACCATTTTTTTCGTTTTGTTGATGTTTAAATCACCAGCAACTACTAAAACAGCATTGTTAGGTATATAGAATTTTTTATTAAAGGCTTGAAACTCTTCTAGAGTAGCAGCATCTAAATGATCCATTGAGCCAATTGTTGTCCAACGATATGGGTGTTTTGTAAATAGTAATTTTTTGATTTCTGCTTGAAAACTACCGTATGGTGAGTTGTCTACACGTAATCTTTTCTCTTCTTTAACTACTTCATTTTGAGTGTCAACACCAATTTGTTCTATTTTAGGGTGAAACATCCTTTCAGATTCCATCCATAATCCTAACTCTAAGTTGTTTGAAGGAAATACTTCATAATAATAAGTTCTATCGTCAGAAGTGTTGGCGTTAACCTTTCCTCCGTTAGAAGAAACTATTCCCATCCATTTTCCTCTTCCAATGTTTTCTGTTCCTTCAAATAATAAATGCTCAAAAAAGTGAGCAAATCCAGTTCTTTCTGGGTTTTCGTCTTTTGCACCTACATGGTACATTACAGATGTTGTTACAACCGGAGCTGCGTTGTCTTGGTGTAAAACAACATGTAATCCATTGTCTAAGTCGTACTCTTCAAAAGTTACTTTTTGCGCCATAATTGATACAGGTAAAAGCAATGAAGCGAGATAAATGATACTTTTCTTCATTAGTGTTTTAATTGATTTTTAAAAGTTACTAGGGTTTGACGCCTAAATTGATGTTTTGTTACTAAAAACATGCAAATATACTGATTGGAATTTAATACTACCATAAGGTTTAATTAATCCTTTATATACGCGTAGCGATGGAATTGATTTTGTTGAGGAAGTAGAAAAGGATATATCCTTTGGGATATGCAAATGCGAATTACTATCTTCGTTTTATATGCAAAAAACATTCCTTTTTATAGCCTTAATATATTGTATCGGACTCTTCTCGCAGGAGGATACTACGGAACTAAATATAGATGATCCTAAATATAGGGAAGATCAGTTTTATGTGGGGATTACTTATAACTTTTTAGAAAACAAGCCTGTTGACATGAAACAGCAAGGGCTCTCCGGAGGCTTGCATTTAGGGTATATTAGAGATTCACCTATTAATAAAAAAAGAAATGTAGGTTTTGGAGTAGGTTTAGGGTATTCAAATAATTCCTACAATCATAATTTGTATATAAAGGAAGAGAATTCATCAGTCACCTATCAAATACTTGATAATACATCGGAATTTAGTAAAAACAAATTGAATATTCATGTTATTGAGATGCCATTACAATTTAGATGGAGATCTTCTACTTCAGAAAATTATCGATTTTGGAGAGTTTATACGGGGGTTAAAATTGGGTATGTGTTTAATAGTGTTGTGAAGCACAAAGGGAAATTAGGGAGTTTTAAGCAAAAAAACACACTTCATTTAAATAAGATAAAAACGAATGCAGATATTGGTTTTGGTTGGAACACATGGAATTTTTATGTATCATATGCTTTAAATAGTTTGTTTTCCAATAAAGCAATATATAATGGAGAAGCAATTGATGTTACTGAAATAAAATTCGGATTAATGTTTTATCTTTTCTAGCCCACTAGTGGGATTGTTACAATTGAAATAGAATAGAGCAGTGCGCTAATAAATTGTACTGTTTTTATTGAAATTGATAGGTTAGTAATGACGACATATTGGTAGCTGAATACTGATTTATACCCAATAAATCATCATGATAAATTGTGGTACTAAGCCAATTGCAAAACCAATTAATAGCTCCACGGTATTATGAGCTTTTAAATGTAGTCTTGAGCTAGCAACTAATCCGTTGGCGAAAATCAAGAAGCTTAAAAGAATGATTAAATTTATTTGTAAGTGAATACTAAGCGCTGCAATAAACATTGTTAGTCCGCTGATGGCTGCTGTGTGTAAGCTTGCTTTGTAATTTAGGTAGCTTAATATTAAGAAGGTAATACTTGAAAAAGTAATGCCAGCAAAAAAATAATGTAGTTCCAGCTCTATATTTTCTTTGAAAACATATTGGGTAATGTATAAGTTTAATACGACTCCTATGATGTAGGGGTATCGTCTTTCTTTTACATTTTCCATCATTATAGAAGATGCTAGCTGGAGCTTTTTTAAAACTCTGAATATTAACAGAGGAATTACTATTGTAAGAATAAACAATTGAATAATCCTGCTTTGAATGTATTCAGCTGTATGATAATTGTAAGTAAAACTGTAGTATATACAAACTCCTAAAAAGGATATAAATAGCGGGTGAAAAATATACGAAACGGAAGTTAATAGCCTATTCAAAGTTATATTTTTTTTCTCAAGCGTGCCACAGGAATATCCAACTGTTCTCTGTATTTTGCTATTGTTCTTCTCGCAATCGGGTAGCCTTTTTCTTTTAATAATGCAGCTAGTTTTTCGTCGGTTAAGGGTTTTTTCTTGTCCTCTACATCAATTACGGATTCTAATATTTTCTTGATTTCTCTAGTAGAAACATCCTCTCCTTTGTCATTTTTCATGGCTTCAGAGAAAAATTCTTTAATAAGTTTAGTTCCGTAAGGGGTGTCAACATATTTGCTGTTAGCAACTCTTGAAACCGTAGAAATATCCATATTAATTTCGTCAGCAATATCTTTAAGAATCATAGGTCTTAAGTCCATTTCGTCTCCGCTTAGTAGGTAGGCTTCCTGATAGCGCATTATAGCTGTCATGGTAACAAAAAGCGTTTGTTGACGTTGTTTTATAGCGTCAATAAACCATTTTGCAGAATCTAACTTTTGTTTTATAAACTGTACGGCATCCTTCTGTGATTTGGTTTTATTTTTGGATTCTTTGTAACCTTTTAGCATATTACTGTATTCGTTAGAAATATGTAGCTCTGGTGCGTTTCGGCCGTTTAAGGTTAACTCTAATTGGTTTTCAATAATTTTAATGGTAAAATCAGGAACAACATGTTCAGTAATTCTATTGTTTCCAGTATAACCTCCACCAGGTTTAGGATTTAATTTTTCAATTTCTAAAATGGCATCTTTTAGTTCTTCTTCTGAAATATTGAACTTTTTAAGCAGCTTTTTGTAATGTTTTTTTGCAAACTGATCAAAGGATTCATTTATGATGTTTATCGCAAGTGAAGTTGCTTTTTCTTTAGGTTTTTGCTTTAACTGAAGTAATAAACATTCTTGTAGGTTTCTTGCTCCAACTCCAGTGGGTTCTAAGGTGTGAACTATTTTTAGAACATTTAAAACGTCTTCTTCAGTAGTGTATACACCCTGAGTAAATGCTAAATCATCAACAATATCGGATAATTCTCTTCTAATGTACCCGCTTTCGCCAATACTCCCTACTAAAAATTCAGCAATTAAATATTCTTGTTCGTTTAAACTAAATGTGTTTAATTGGTTTATCAAGTGTTGTGTAAAAGTCATTCCTGCAGCATAAGGAATGCTTTTTTCCTCGTCGTCAGCGCTATAGTTGTTTGCTTGCAATCTATAACTTGGCGTTTCATCATCACTTAAATACTCATCAATGTTAATGTCGTCAGTATTTATTGTTTCATTATCATACGAGTCATCATATTCCTCTTCTTGAAACTCATCTTCTGTAGTTTCTTCTTTTACATTGTCTAAAGCTGGATTTTCTTCTAGTTCTTGTTTAATGCGTTGTTCAAAAGCTTGTGTAGGCAATTGAATTAACTTCATCAATTGAATTTGTTGAGGAGATAATTTTTGAGATAATTTAAACTGTAAGTACTGTTTTAGCATAATATTGTAAAGATAAAAAAACCTACAAGGTTTTTTTATCTTGTAGGTTATTTTTATGACTCAATTCGCTTTTTTAAAAAGCCGAAAGCAGCATTAGTATATGCTACTATGCGTAATTAAATGTCATAAACAAAGCCATTGGTGGCTTAGAACGCCGCGTTTTGTGGTGTTCTTGGGAATGGAATTACATCTCTAATATTACTCATTCCTGTAGCAAACATAACCAAGCGTTCAAAACCTAAGCCGAAACCAGAGTGTGTTGCAGTTCCGTATTTACGTAAATCCGTGTACCATGATAATTCGTCAGGATCAATGTCTAAAGCCTTCATTTTGTCCAGTAGTACATCTAAACGTTCTTCACGTTGTGACCCTCCAACCATTTCACCAATACCTGGAAATAAAATATCCATAGCTCGTACTGTTTTTCCGTCTTCATTTAAACGCATGTAAAACGCTTTAATGTTTGCTGGATAGTCAAATAAGATTACTGGACATTTAAAGTGTTTTTCAACTAGGAAGCGCTCGTGTTCACTTTGTAAATCTGCTCCCCATTCTTCAATAATGTAATTGAATTTTTTCTTTTTATTTGGTTTGCAATTTTTTAATATATCAATTGCTTCAGTATAGCTTACACGTTTAAAGTTGTTGTCCGCTACAAATTTTAGTTTTTCTGTTAATGACATTTCGCTACGATCTTTTTGAGGTTTTGTTTTTTCCTCATCCAATAAACGTTGCTCTAAAAATGCCAAATCTTCTTTATTGTTTTCTAAAATATATGATATCACAGATTTTAAGAAATCTTCAGCTAAATCCATATTCCCAGCTAAATCCATAAAAGCTACTTCAGGCTCTATCATCCAAAATTCAGATAAGTGACGTGAAGTATTTGAATTTTCTGCTCTAAAGGTTGGGCCAAAAGTGTATACTTTTCCTAATGACATAGCAAAAGTTTCTGCTTCCAATTGCCCTGATACCGTTAAGTTGGTTTCTTTTCCAAAAAAATCTTTGCTATAATCAACCGAACCATCCTCGTTTAAAGGCGGGTTTTTTACATCTAAATTTGTTACCTGAAATATTTCTCCAGCACCTTCAGCATCACTACCAGTGATAATTGGGGTATGCATGTAGTGAAAGCCGTTTTGGTTGAAATATTGATGTATGGCAAATGACATAGCTGAACGCAAACGCATTACTGCACTAAAGGTGCTTGTACGTGTTCTTAAGTGGGCATTCTCTCTCAAAAACTCAAAACTGTGTTTTTTAGGTTGTATTGGGTATGTTTCTGGGTCGGAATCTCCAAGGATTTCAATTGCCTTAACGTCAACTTCTATCTTTTGTCCTTTACCTTCGCTTTCAATAAGTGTCCCTGTAATTGCTACTGCAGCTCCAGTAGTAATTCTCTTTAAGGTTTCTTCATTTGTATTTTCAAAATCAACAACACATTGTATGTTGTTAATAGTAGATCCGTCATTTAAGGCAATAAATCGTTTTGCTCTAAATGTCCTTACCCAGCCTTTTAGGGTTATTTCTTGTAAAAGTTGTTTTCCTTTTAAGAGTTCTGAAACTGATGTTGATTTCATGTATTGGTATCTATTATTTTTTATTATTCTAGTGAAACTCGCTAATGGCTACTTTTATGGTAATAAGGCCAGTTTTTGCGGTGTCACTTCTTGTTTTTTTTTCAATTGTAAAATATAATTGTTTGCAAATCACATTAGTCATCTTTAATAAGGTGCAAAGATAATTTTTTATGTGGCTTAAAAAATTTTATTTTTAAATACAAGCATCACTAAATATAGTGATATAAAAATACCTAATTTAGGTGAAGTGGTAGTGTGTATAGATGTTGTAAATTGCACAAGCTTATACTAGTGAACTATATGAGTTTATTAAGTAAGTTTTTTTGGGGTAAAAACCGTTAGCGTGCTAACGGTTTTTTTTATGGGGTATCCTCTTCTTCAGGGATTACATTGAAGCTAGGTTCTATTAATACTTTTTTATTGGCAATACTCCTTTCTAAGGATAATAAAAGAGATGGTAAAAGTAATAGGTTTGCAAGCATTGCTAAAAGTAATGTTACAGAAACTAATCCTCCTAAGGCTACAGTACCTCCAAAGCTTGAAATGGTAAATACGGAGAATCCAAAGAACAATACAATAGAAGTGTAAAACATACTCACTCCAGTTTCGCGTAAAGCAGCATAAACTGATTTTCGAATTTGCCAGTTGTGTGCTTGCAATTCTTGTCGGTATTTTGCTAAAAAGTGTATGGTATCATCTACGGATATTCCAAAAGCAATACTAAACACTAAAATGGTTGATGGTTTTATAGGAACTCCAAGAAACCCCATTAATCCAGCAGTAATTAGTAATGGGAGTAAATTTGGAATTAAGGATACAATAATCATTCTGAATGATCGGAACATATATGCCATAAATAGCGATATAATTACGATAGCTAATCCTAATGATAGAAATAAATTATCTCTTAAATACTTGGTTCCTTTTTGGAATACTAATGCTTTACCTGTCATGGTCACCTTATAGCGGTCTTCAGGAAATATTTTGGCTATTTTCTGTTTTAGTTGTTCTTCAATAACTTCCATTCTGTCAGTGCTAATGTCTTTCATAAAGGTTGTTATTCGGGCATATTGACCAGTGCTATCAACATAGCTTTTCATTAAGTTACTATCGGCATCTGCGTTTTTGGCATAGGGAAGTATAAAAAGTTTTTCGTTATTGGTTGGTAGTTGGTAATATTTTGGATTTCCTTTATAATATGCTTGTTTGGCATATTTTACCAAGCCAACAACTGACATTGGTTTTGATAATTCAGGTATTTCGTTTATAGCTTCTTCAAGTTTGTCCATTCGTTTTAGGGTGGCTAACTTCATTACTCCCTTTTTACGTTTGCTATCTATCATGAATTCTACGGGCATTATTCCGTCAAATTCTTTTTCAAAAAAGCGAATGTCTCTAAAAAAGTCAGTGTTTTTAGGCATGTCTTCTATTAAGCTACCAGTAACGTTTATTTGAAAAATACCGATCATACTTGCTATTAGTAGTGCCAAAGACCCAACATAAATTGTTATTCGCTTGTGTTTTACCATACCTACCATCCAGTTAACAAAGCCATCAATCCATTTTTTATTTAAATGATTTAAATGTTTTTGCTTTGGTAATGGCATGAAACTATAAATGATAGGAATCAAGAGTAGTGAGAGGATAAAAATGGAAAGAATACTTAATGATGCTACAATTCCAAATTCGCTCAACAAATCACTTTTAGTTAAAATAAAAGTTGCAAACCCCGCAGCTGTTGTAACATTAGTCATTAAAGTTGCGTTACCGATTTTGGTAATAACGCGCTGTAATGACTTGGCTTGATTACCGTGTTTTTTTACTTCCGACTGATATTTGTTTATTAAAAATACACAGTTAGGAATTCCTATAACAATGATTAATGGTGGTATTATTGCTGTTAGGACTGTAATTTCATATTGCAAAAATCCTAATAGACCAAAGGTCCACATTACTCCAATAATTACTGTGAAAAGAGAAATAAATGTAGCTCGGTATGATTTAAAAAATAAAAAGAAAATAAATCCAGTAACGAGAAGTGCTGCAAGAATGAAAGAAGATATTTCGCTTATTATGGTGTTAGAGTTTAGTGTTCTGATATAGGGCATCCCTGAAACACGAACTCTTAAGTTATACTCCTTGTTAAAGGCCTCTATTTTTGGAATTATAAATTGTTCAATTAGTTTTTTGCGCTCAGGTTTGTTAATGATGTCTTTTTTTAAGTAAACGGCGGTTCTGAAAGTGTTTGACTCGGCGTTGAATAAAAACTTATTATAAAAGGGAAGGTTGTAGTATAGTTTTGTTTTTAACTTGTCTAGTTCAGCTTGTGTGTTTATTGGGGCTGTTACAAGTGGTTTTGTGTCAAATGTTTTTTTTTGCTCATTTTTTATGAGTGTTGGAATGTTACCAACGCCAATGACACTTGTAATGTTTTCATGCGTGTTCAACTGCTCTGCTAAAGTGTTCCAAGCATTGAATTTTTCAGGTGTAAAAAACGAATCGTCTTGGATGCCTAAAATGATTAAATTTCCTTCGTCACCAAAAGTGTCTAAAAACTCAAAATACTCTTTATTAATCGCATGATCATCAGGAAGGAGGTTTGCTTCAGTATATGTAAAGCGCATATGTTTAAATTGACTTGCTAATCCTATAGTGGCTATAGTTACAAGTACAAGAATAAGAATTCGATTCTTTAATATAATTCGAGCAATAGCAGCCCAAAAACCAACACTAAATAATTTCGTCATAATTTGGTTATAATGGATAACAAAGGTAAAAAAATGTAATTATTTACCATTGTGTATGGGTATAAAAAAAACGGCAATTAAAGCCGTTTTTGAATATGTGATAGTTGATGGTAATTAAACCGTCATGATATCTTTTTCTTTTGCTACTAGAATTTCGTCAATTCTTTTAACTGCATCGTCAGTTATTGTTTGAACTGAATCTTCAGCGTTCTTTTTTATGTCGTCAGATGCATCGTCTAATTTTTTAATTTCATTATTTGCATCTTTCCTATTGTTTCTAACAACAACCTTAGCGTCTTCAGCTTCTCCTTTAGCTTGTTTGGCTAATTCTCGCCTTCTTTCTTCTGTTGGGGCAGGTACGTTTATAATGATGTTTTCACCATTATTCATTGGGTTAAAACCAAGGTTAGCATTCATAATTGCTTTTTCAATTTCTTGCAACAAGTTTTTCTCCCAAGGCTGTACAGTAATAGTTCTTGCGTCTGGTGTGTTTACATTGGCAACTTGCGATAGAATAGTAGCTGAGCCATAATAATCGACCTTAACACTACTTAACATTGCAGGAGATGCTTTTCCGGCTCTTATAATACGCAGTTGCTTTTCTAAATGGACTATTGCATTGTCCATACCTTCTTTTGCGGTATCTATAATAAAATTAATCTCTTCCATAAAGTTAAAATTTTATCCCATCTATGGGTTTGGTTAGTCAAGGTTTTGCCTTGAACAAAAATATTAATTTATTTCCCGTAAGTTTATGTAACTAGGGTGACTATTTGTGTTAGCTTAATAAGTAAGTAATAATTAGTTATTTACTTTGGTTCCAATTTCTTCTCCTGAGACTACTTTTAATAGGTTCCCTCGAGTATTCATATCAAACACTACAATTGGAAGGTTGTTTTCTTGACTTAAAGTAAAGGCAGTCATATCCATTACTTTTAAGCCTTTTTTAATGACGTCATCAAATGTAATGAAATCATACTTTTTTGCCTCTGGATTTTTCTCAGGATCTTCATTGTAGATGCCATCTACTCGAGTTCCCTTTAAAATAACATCTGCATTTATTTCTATAGCACGTAAAACTGCTGCTGAATCTGTTGTAAAATACGGATTTCCTGTTCCCGAACCAAAAATTACAACTCTTCCTTTTTCAAGATGTCTTGTTGCTCTTCTTTTAATGTATGGTTCTGCTATAGCTTCTATCTTAATTGCTGTTTGTAGTCTTGTTTGTACATCAGCATCTTCAAGTGCGCTTTGTAAAGCTAAGCCATTTATTACTGTTGCTAGCATTCCCATATAGTCGCCTTGAACGCGATCCATTCCGTTACTTGCTCCAGCAACACCTCTGAAGATGTTACCGCCACCGATAACAATAGCTATCTCTACGCCCTTGTCTACTAATTCTTTTATATCCTGAGCATATTCCGCTAATCTTTGCGGGTCAATACCGTATTGACGTTCACCCATTAAGGCTTCTCCTGATAATTTTAAAAGTATTCTTTTGTAGTGCATAGTTGTGAATGATTTGTGCAAATATACATTTGAATTCCTTTTTTTCAATACTAATGATGAATAATTAAGTGAAATGGCCGTATTAATTCTGGTTTTTACTTTTCTGATATGACTGTATAAAAAAAGCTTCTCATTTCTGAGAAGCTTTAATATATTTTGAATTATAAAAGTACTTATGCTAAAGATACTCTTTCAAAAGCAGTAACAGAAACATCACCATATGTTTTCACATATTCAGCAACATTTTGCTTAGCTTCTTTAATAAATTCTTGGTCTAATAAACATTGCTCTTTGTCAAGAGTAGTGTTGTCAGAGATAAAACGTTCCATTTTTCCTGGAAGAATTTTGTCCCAGATTTTCTCTGGTTTACCTTCGGCAGCTAATTGTTCTTTAGCAGTAACTTCTGCTTGAGCAATAACTTCGTCAGATAATTGAGACATAGAAATGTATTGAGGTACGTTTTTAAGTGTTTTACCTAAACGTCCTAATTCAATATTTTCTTTTTCAATAACAGCAATTCTAGCTTCAGTTTCTGATGCTACGAATTCTGGATCAAAATCTTTGTAAGATAAAGAGCTTGCTCCCATTGCGGCAGCTTGCATAGCTAAATCTTTACCTAGTATAGCAGCGTTATCTACAGCAGCAGATAAACCTACGATAGAAGCGATTTTGTTTCCTACGTGAATGTATGATCCAACGAAAGGTGCGCTTAATTTTTTAAATCCACCGATTTCAATTTTCTCACCAATTACGCCAGTTTGTTCTATTAACTTTTCAGCAACAGTAATACCGTTATAGTCAGCAGCTAAAAAATCTTCTTTGTTGTCATAGTTCAATGCTAATGTAGCAAAGTCTTTCGCTAATTTCACGAAATCTTCGTTCATTGCAACGAAATCAGTCTCACAGTTTAAGCAAACAACAGCTCCAGAAGTAGCATCGTCATTTACAACAGCAATAACAGCTCCTTCAGAAGAATCTCTGTCAGCTCTTTTTGCGGCAACTTTTTGACCTTTTTTACGCAATATATCTAATGCTTTGTCGAAATCTCCTTCAGCCTCAACTAATGATTTTTTACAATCCATCATTCCAGCACCAGTAGCATCTCTTAATTTTTTTACGTCAGCAGCAGTAATTTTCATCGTGTATGTGTTTAAAATTAAATAGCCTGACTTTTGGTATA
>Ga0209291_1002125_pt1 | contig 16518 bp, 18 predicted proteins | sample GOMGulsemesocosm_FD_184633 | JGI IMG/M metagenome (GOLD analysis project Ga0209291, IMG submission 184633) | Methane-oxidizing microbial communities from mesocosms in the Gulf of Mexico - GOM9B Gulf of Mexico (SPAdes) (version 2) | ecosystem: Environmental > Aquatic > Marine > Cold seeps...
AAATTTCCGATATACATTCTGGTAGTTTTACTGACAAATCCAAAGTACAATATGCGGTAGATTTAGTAGCCGAACAAAAATCAGATTTACTATTGTTTACAGGAGATATTGTGAATAATAAAGCAGAGGAAATGGATGGTTTTATTGATATGTTTTCAAAGTTAAAAGCACCGTTTGGACAATATTCAATTCTAGGTAATCATGATTATGGTGACTATGCAGAATGGAAAACAAAAGCTGATAAAAAAGCAAATTTTGCAGCTGTTAAAGATGTTCACTCAAAAATTGGGTTTGAATTGTTGTTAAATGAATCTCGATTTATAGAAAAAGACAATCAAAAATTAGCCCTTGTTGGAGTAGAGAATTGGGGGAAAGGATGGAAACAAGCTGGAGATTTAAAAAAAGCATCTGCTTTGGTGGATCAGAAAGATTTTAAAGTATTAATGAGTCATGATCCATCTCACTGGGAGCATCAGGTAAAAGAAAATGATTTTAATTATCAATTAACACTCAGTGGGCATACCCATGGTTTGCAAATGGGAATTGAAATACCAGGTTTTATTAAATGGAGTCCATCAAGTTTTATTTACAAGCAATGGGCAGGGCTATATGAAGAGTTTGGAAGATATGTGAATGTAAACAGAGGCTTTGGGTTTCATGGTTTTGCTGGAAGAGTGGGAATATGGCCAGAGATAACCGTTATTAAGCTTAAAAGGAAAGTAACTACGGCCTAATTACTTAAAAAGGTTAACTTTGTATTAGTTAGGAATGCTTTTAAGCTTATTACTTGAAAATTAAAATAGTTTACTATGTCTAAATTCGGTCAATTAATAGATGTTTCAGTTCCAGTATTATTAGATTTTTATACGGAATGGAATGAACAATCGGTAGCAATGCATCCTGTAATACGCAATGTTGCAGCGGCTTTAGGCGATAAAGCAAAAGTAATTAAAATTGATGTTGACAAAAATGCACAATTGGCAGAAGCACTTCGCGTAAAAGGCTTGCCAACATTAATGATTTACAAAGCCGGTGAGATGAAATGGCGCCAATCAGGTGAGCAAGATGCTAATACCTTGATCGGTTTAATTCAAGAATACGTATAAATACAACTTATTTTTTTGTGGTTTACAGTTAATATTATTTTAATGCTTCAAATTGATACCCTTTCTTACTAAAATAAGCAAGTGTTTTTGGTAGGGTATATTTTAAGTTATTAGAGGCTTTTACGCTATCATGAAAAACTACAATGCTCCCTTTAGTAGTGTTTTTTATTACATTTTCTAAACATTTCTCTTTAGGCATTGACAGGTCAAAATCTCCACTCAATACATCCCACATGATAATTTTATAATCCTTTTCAAGTAGTTTTTTAGCCATGTTGGTATGTATTTTTCCATATGGAGGCCGGAAAAGGTTTTGATACACTGATTTTTGGTTACCCATGTTTGAGTCTATTACTTCTTGGGCCTTATTAATATTTTGGAGATAAATTTTTGAAGACTTCTTCCAGCCGTTTAAATGGTTGTGAGTATGATTACCAATAGCATGTCCTTTTTTTATAATATACTGAAAAATAGATGGATGATGCATTACATTTTTACCAATACAAAAAAAGGTAGCTTTTGCGTTGTGTTTATCCAATTCTGATAACACCCAATGGGTAATACCTTCGGTTGGACCATCATCAAAAGTTAAATAGATTACCTTTCTTTTACTAGGGATATCCCATGTAAGTTTAGGGAAAATCCGTTTTATGATATTTGGTGTTTTTGCAAAGTAGAGCATTATGTTAAAGGTACAATAAATTACTTCGTGCAGATAAAGAGATTCGCCCTTACCACTCAATCAAGTTGAGTACAGGCTTTAATCTTCTCCCTAGGGAGAGGAAATAGTAATGAGTATTAGGAAAAATTACAATCCTGATTTTAATGGGTTGTCTAAAGGAATACTATCTTTTTTATCTTCTTCAGGCATGAAGAATGTTTCTAGTTTATCTAAATTTTCATCAAAGGTTGCTTTTTCTTTATTAAAGAAGATGCTATCATCATTTTTATGAACGATACGTAATAGTTTTTTATAATCCGTTATGTCCATTAAAATTTGCTCAGCATAACCATACATTTGCTCTTCACTTAACTTACTGGCAGATTCTAAGTTACGTTGTACTTTAGCTACTTCTAATAAATATAAAGACCTAGCTTCTTTGTTTAGTCCAGCCTTGTATAAGCCGCCAATTAATCTATCTAAGCTGATTCCGTAATTAATTTGATGCATTAATGGTTTAAACGGTTTTATAGCATCGAGGTAATAGGGGATCTCTTCTTTTATGATGCTAAGATCCTTGTTTTCAATACCAGTAATAATAATGGTTTTATATCGTTCTAAATCAGTAAGGATATCATCAGGTATTAATAGTTGCTCCTCTAAGGGTAATGTTTTGTAATAATTTAAATGATCTTTATACATGAATCCTAAATCATTAAATACTTTTCTTGCTTTTTCTGGTTTTTTAATTCTGTAATATCCGTCTAAGAAAGGTTCAACTAGTGTATATAATTTAAATTTATCAACCGGCATTTTTTCCATTGCCAAGTCCATTAAATCCTCTGCTTTGTCAAATTTCTTTTCGTCAATTAACTTTTCAGAAACGCGTGCAATACTTGCTCTATAACTAAAAGCATTTGTTCTTGTTTCTACATCGTGATAAATATCATCACTACCAGAATTTCCCCAATCCCAAGCCATAATTTTCTTGTAAGCAGAATCAGTATCGATGAACCCCATATCAAACGGATTGTCGTCGTCAATAGGGGAGTGAATAGGGACTAACTTGTAAACAATACCATCATATTGTAAATAATCTTTTAACCAAATAAATTCGGCAGGATCATTACTTCCTCCTGAGAAATATATTGGACGTTCCCAATTGTTGTTTGCTAAAATGTCAAGCATCAATATTCGGTTTTTTAACAACTGATCGTTTTTAATACGTAAGTACATGTCCGATACAATTTCCCCAGCATTTTTTTGAGCTACAATTTTATTTCTCAATACCGCTTCTTTATCTACAGGAACACGGATGTTTTTAGCAGGATAGGTATGGTATTTTTGACCACTTTGCATTTCCACCATTACTTCTTCCTTGTCTAAGGAAAGGAAGTCCATCAACCGTTTTATGGTAATGGTGTCTTTGGTGCGTTCTTGAAAAATGGCACGATCTCTTGTTCCCCAACGGTATTGTTTATGGGTTAGTTGTGATGGAATAGGGTCGCTTTCATAAGCTTTCTTTTTCATTTGGTCAATATACCAATCGGTAGCCAGTAAGCTCGTATTTATAACTCTAACATCTCTACGGTGTCCTTCAATTTCTTGTAAATACCATAAAGCAAATGTGTCATTATCTCCTATGGTAAACAATATGGCGTTTTCTTGGCAAGAATCTAAATACGCTTTTGCCATTGATTGCGCGGTATATTTTCCTGATCGGTCATGATCATCCCAGTTTTGGTTTGCTAATAACAGGGGAACAGCTAAAAGACAAACTACGGTTACTAATGGTGCTGTAATTTTTGGTGTAAGGTATTTTTTAAGTCCTTCATATAAACTCAATACTCCAATCCCAATCCAGATAGCAAACACATAAAATGATCCTACAACGGAATAATCACGTTCTCTTGGTTCAAAAGGCCTTACATTGGTATATACTTGAATAGCTAACCCAGTAAATAGGAAGAAAACTAATAGTACCCAGAATAGCTTTAAGTCTTTTTTCATTACAAAAAGAAGTCCGATAATTCCTAAAATGAACGGGAGGAAGAAATAGGTGTTTCGTCCTTTATTCTCTTTAATGTCTTTCGGAAGATTGTCTTGTGAAGTTCCTAGAAGCATGGAATCAATAAAATTGATTCCGCTAATCCAATTTCCGTTGTTACTCATTTTCCATTGGATATCATCTTGTTTTCCTACGAAATTCCATAAAAAATATCTCGCATACATATCACCCAATTGGTATTGAAATAGAAACCTGAAGTTCTCAATAAGAGTAGGTTTTTTGACATCGATGTATTGACTAAATTTTTTAATAAAGTCAATTTGTTCTTCAGTATCAATAAGTCCTAGTTGTACATCATTGTTAAATTCAGCAACAATTTGGCGTAATTCCTTTTTTCCAAAGAATTGTGATTTAACGGAAACTTTAACATCCATGAATTGTAAATAACGTTCTGCATGTTCTGTGCTCCACATTCTAGGAAAAGCAGTTAAATGATCTTCATTTGGATTATAACCAGCATTTATATAGTTATTTATAATTACATATTTACCTAGTTTTTCATCTTGCTCATATTTAGGTTTATCATCCTTATACGGGTCATTTTCGTTAACTCCTGCATACTGATCTGTAAATTGAGGTCCGTATAAAAACGGATTATGTCCGTATTGTTCTAAGCTATAGTATGCAAGAAGTTCTCTTGCATTCCCTGGATTATTCTCATTAATGGTTGTTCCGGCATTTGCACGAATAGGTAACATTGTCCATGAAGAGAATCCTATAAAAATGAATAACACACATAAAGTAAGCGTGTTTGCATTTACATAACCATGTTTACGTGTAAAAGTTAGTGCGTAGTAAAATCCAGCAATTATTAATAAGAATGCAATGATAGATCCTGAGTGGAATGGTAAACCTAAACCGTTAATAAGTGATACTTCCATCCATCCAAAAAAGGATAATGCGTTTGGAAGTAGTAATTTAAAAATGAATAATAACACCGCTATTGCAGTAATATTAGCTATAAGAAAGTTTTTTACGGTTACTGCTTTATAGTTTTTAAAGAAATAAATTAAACCAATAGCAGGTATAGTTAACAGTCCCATAAAGTGAACACCAAAAGATAATCCGATAACAAAAGCAATTATAAGTAACCATTTGTTACCTCTTGGCTTATGCATATCTTCTTCCCATTTTAGTCCTAACCAGAATAGTAGCGACATGATAAATGTTGCCATGGCATATACTTCCGTTTCAACAGCATTAAACCAGAAAGTATCTGTAAAAGCAAAGGCTAGCGAACCAACCAAAGCGCTTCCTAAAACAGCAATTCCTTTGTTATTCCCAAGTTTTTTGATGTCTTCAACAACGAGCTTTCTGGAAATCATACTAATAGTCCAAAACATAAATAATATTGCAAAGGCACTAGAAACAACAGAAAGCATGTTTACCATCACGGCAATATTATCAGTATTTCCAAAAGCAAACATAGCAAAAAAGGCTCCTAACATTTGGAATAATGGTGCTCCAGGAGGATGTCCTACAGCTAAATTAGCTGAGGTAGAAATATATTCACCAGCATCCCAGAAACTAGCTGTAGGTTCGACGCACAAACCATAAGTGATTAATGCAATAGCAAATACTACCCAACCTAATATTTTATTCCATTTAAAAAAGCTTTCTGCTGTCATTTGGTTTTGTTTTGAAAGTGGCTAAAGTACTAAAAAATATCCCTTAAAATATCTTAAAGAATTGCCAAATAATAGGATTGTATGTAACTTTGTAATAGTGGGTTATGGTATTAGTGAAATAAAAAGTGATTTTTTATCAAAAAATATTTGTTGGAATCATTATTTCTTGTAGATTTGCACCCGCAATCACGCATTGTCCCATGGTGTAATGGTAGCACTTCAGTTTTTGGTACTGTCAGTCAAGGTTCGAATCCTTGTGGGATAACTTCAAAACAACCCTAATTACTTTTAAATCAAGTGGTTAGGGTTTTTTATTTATTCATTGTCCCGATTATGTCCCGAAAACATCAAAAGGTTTGTGATTTATTCCATTTTGAAAGGATTGCAATATGCGGATTTTTCATATTCACTTAATAGGTTGTTTAAGTGAGCTTGTGGAAGGATATCCAAGTTGAGGTTTTTTAGTAATCCATAGGTTTCAATGTATCTTTTAAATTTCCCATTCCCAATATCTGACAAACCATTAAAAAACAGAAACACTAATTCGATGTCTGATAATTGAGCCCTAATAATACTTGTATATTGATATTTTGCAGTGATATCTTTCAGTTCGGACTCGTCAATAATTTTAATCACTCTATATAAGTTCCTGAAGTAATTACCTAAAGGGGCTTTTAATTGATTGTAATCACGATTATAGATGTTAGTATAATCAGTTAACCTGTATGGAGTATCTTCTATAACTTTATCCATGTCCGATTTCATATATCGGTATTGATAATTAAAAATATCTCGACCTTTCTTTATGTAAGAATCACCAAAAAGCATAAAGTCATGTTCATTTGAGTTTACTATTTCATGATACACTGAAACCATGTTAAAAAAAATACTTTCAAACCTTTGTAATTTTAATGTTTCGTTTTGTGTTTCAAATTCTAATCGTTGAGCTTTTAACTCTTCTCTTTGTAACTTTAATTCATTCCTTTGAAGTAAAATAGTAATTATAACACCTGCAAAGGCAAGCCCTGAGAATATTGCGTTTAAACCACCAAAAGAATCACCGAATAGGGCTGTGTGTTTCCATTCATCTGTTCCGATGTTTGACTTTAAATGAATTGGATAGTAATATGCTAACGAAATAATTAATATTACTATTGCTAATCCATAAAATATGGTGTAATCTCTTTTTTTTGAACTCATTATACTTTAGTTTGTAGTATTGAAATATAAAAAGCCCTCAATCTTTAGATTAGAGAGCTTTATTGTTTACTCAAATTTGAATGTATTTAATTCGTCTTTAAATTCCTTGTAAATAGCTTGCTTTAATAGGTTGTTATCTGTTAAATCAGTAAAATCAAGTAAGTCCTTTATTCTTGTTTCAATTGAAATGATACTATTGTATTTGTCCTTAGGCATCAAAACACCAAACTCTTTAGTGATAATATTGATGTCGTTTGTTAAGTCAAATATGGTTGTATTACGTAAATCAAGCTTACCCCAGTCTTTCATTTTAACTAATTACAGGAGGGTCTAAAGCTTCAATTAAGGCATTTAGCCAGTAGTTGCCCTCTTTGATTTCATTACTAAATTCATTGTCTTCATCTCTTAAATGAAGTGTTATAGCGGCATGTTGTAAGCCTCTCATCCTAACTACAAAGTCGCTAACTTCATCACTGGAATTTAAAAACTCTTTTAGTCTTAGGGTTTGTTCATCTTGTTTGCTCATAATCTTATGGTTTTAGGAAATATAAAGCCCGTATAGTTTAGATGTCCTACGCCCATAAGAGCGTTACGAGTGTTTCCACTATCGCCACCATGCCAACGGGCTAAATGTTGTAGTAATGTCATATTCTTATGGTTTAAGGAGTAGTAAAAGTAATAAATTAAGCTTAGTTAATTAATTGTTCGTCAATTATTTCAATCAATAATTTAGGTAGGGTATTAGAATATGCTTTTATTTCGTAAGCTTGCACGTTTTCACCCTTTGTAAAAGGATAACTAATACTCTCAATAACTACCTCTAAGATATTTAAAAGGTTCAAAGGCTCACAATATACTTTTATTGATTCACCGCACTCAAAGTACTCTTTAAGCTTGTTAAAGTCATCAATCGGGTAGCATTCTTTAACCGACCCAGTAAGTAAAGACCCTATTAAAACTCCACGTATTGTTATTTCGTAGTCCTTAGTGTTCCAATGTTCTTTAATTGTTCCTTTGGCTTTTTTAGGTTGTTTGGCTACGGTTCTTTTTATTATTGTATTACCGCCTGCAATATCAACGAAAGGCTCGTAAGGTAGTGTGTATGATTGTTTCTCATTTTCTTTTTTAAATGACAAAGAAAAATACTGTTTATCTTTTGGGGTTGGTGGGGTTGCTCTCCATACGTTTACATCAAGTGGGATGTCTGCTTTTTCGATGTGTACCTCATTCTTGAAGCCTAAAAAGGGTACAGGAGGCAATACGTGTTTCGTTAATTCATTTTCTGAAAATTTTGAATTGGTCTTAATTATCTGTTTCATTTATTTTAGTTTTATTTAGGTCTTTGATAAGTTTATTTACTGGGGTTGCTAATACTTTATAAAGGGTGGTTCGGCTAATAAAAAACATAGGATAAATGTATTTTCTATGTATTACAGTTGTAGGGATGTCTTCAGTTTTATACTTTAAATAAACGTCAATAATTGCCTTATACCTTAATAGCTTGTTTTTCTTCATCCCTCTTTTAATATTTTCGGTCATAAAGATTGTCTTTTTTGTTTCCAGTTTCCTTTGCACATCCAGTTTTGTACTGTTCTGTAACTCATATCTATAAGCTTACTAATCTCTTTACTATTCAGTCCCTTACAGTAGTATTCAAAGGCTTTGTTTTTTACGGTTTCTTGGTTTGGCTTCATAATTATTAAAGTTGGTTTTTTGATAAATACAGTAAAATATCGGTATATCTCACAAAATGACTAAACACGATAACGCACTTCTGTTTTTACTCTTTTTAAAGGGTTTTAACGCACTTTATTTGTAGCAATAACATACCAGAGGGGGTGTAGTAAATATTCAATATTATTGAGTTAATCTATTGTTTCAGGGTGTTTTCGTTAGGTCATTTAATACTTTGATTGAGTTTACTAAACAGTATATTGATTTTGGACTTGGGTTTTCGGTTTCTAATTCCTTATTCAATCTAACAATCAAAAACTTAATTTCGTTATCAAAGTTTGATACAGATGTCTTGTATTGGTTTATCCAGTCACCAACGGTATTTGCTCTTACGTTTAGTTTTTCGGCAATTTTCTTATAGGTGTGTTTACCAGTATTATAAAGGTTTATAGCCTCTATTCGTTCATTATTTTTTGTATATCCCATTTTCTTTATTTATTAGTTTTAACAGTTTTCTGGCTGTGGTGTCAGTTAGTGTGTATGGTTTACTATTTGCACGGTGTCCAGTAACTACAATTTTTAACACTTTGCTAATCCAGTCATTTGTTGTGTTTATTTCAGTTTGATGTAAGTAGTCTGAATAAATACCGTGTCCTGTTTTGTAGTCAATCAATAGCCAAAGTCGGCTTTTCTGCAATATTTTAATTAGTTTATTTAAAAACTGTTTTTCTTTTTGTCTTTGCTTTTTGTTTCGTTGTGTTCGCTTCATTCCGTTGAGTACATTGTTACATTTCTTTGAACAATATTTTGTTTTGGCTCTTTTATGGTTTATGCTACTTTCACACACCTTACAAAACCGTGTTTTTTTTAGGGGTGTTTTCAGTAATTTTATAATACTTAAATATTGAGGGGTATTTGTCCACTCTTTCACTGTGTATTCTAACGGTGCATTAGTGGACATTCTACTGCTGTAATTTTCTTTTAAATCGTGGTGCATTGGTGGACGTATCTTTGCTGTTAGATACTTCCACTTTTCAGCAATTAAAATTTGTATTTCCACTCTTGATGCAGAGGTGCTGTGTTTACTCATTAATTCAGTGAAATGTATTTTAGCACGGTATCGTTGTTTTTTATTGAAGTCTACCCAGTTTCGAGGTGTTGCGTAGTATAGTAGTTTCTTACGTTCAAATTCAGTGAGGTGTTTCCAGTTTACTTTTTTGTCATAGTATATAATGTCACACCAACACTTTAATAAAACGTCAATAAGAGGCTCTATTTTACTTGTACTTTGTAAGTCTGAAAGCATTATGATACCGTAAGTTTTTAAGTAGCGCATTTTCTTAACAGCTACTTCAAACCTCAATAAATTATCGACTTGTTTTTTATACTGTAACCCTTTATTGTAAATCTTAATACTGGTGTCGTGTTTCTCAATCTTTTTACCAATATTCTTATTATCAATTTTCAGTATTCCAAAAGTATGATTACCTGTAATTACGAGGTTCTTTAATATTTCCTTTACTGTGATTGGTGTGTGAATATTTACGCCAAATTCAATGTTTCTTAATATACTTCTTTTAGGGTCAATATTGAATATCTCGTGTAGTTCAGCTAAAACAGTTTGTAGGTTGCTAAATGTAAAGTCGTTTGAGTTGTGGTGTCCGTTATTAAAGTACTTGTGTAAAGAACCTCTAACACTACAATACTTTACTGCTTCATCTTTTGTTGATTGAGTAATAATAAAACGCAAATTCTTATAGGAGGCTATGAGTGTATTACCTAATAATTCGCCTGTACTTGCGCTTGTTAGAGCGTGAAAGTCGAGCAAGTTATTAGATAACCATTCATCCCCACTAAGGTATGGTATGTCTATTTTAACACCATCAATCATTTCCTTTTCTAATGTGTTGATGAGTGTAATTCTGTAAGTGCCTTTTCTGTTAATTCAGCAACACCAGTAAGCACCTTGTTTATGCCTTGATTACTAACGTATATTAATAGCTTAATGCTATAAATTGTAAGGTCGGATTGTAGAGGGTTTTTTGATAATTCGAAGCTATTTAGCAAAGCTCTAATTATTATAATAGACTGCTTTTTTTGGTTGAGATTTGCCATATAGCTAATGGTGGACAATTCATCCATTACAGACTGTACAAGTGATATTTTACAACTCTTTTCCATTGTTAAACTGCTTTAGAGTTAACAGATTGCAAAGCGTTTAAAACGTCACTTTCTTTAAATCTTAATTTATTGCCGATACGGTAAGGGTTTAGAATACCTTGTTTTGTCCAGTTGTGAACAGTAACTAAAGACACTTGTAAGAGTTTACAAACCTCTTTACGTGTTAAAAGTTTATCGGTTGTTTCCTGTGGTTGAGGTTGTGGAATTAAGTCTTTTAAAACTTCTTTAATTTGCCCTAATAGGGTTTCTGCTGTGATACCTTGTATCTGAATAGCAGGAATAGAATTTGCACTCATATTTACTGTTTGTTTCAGCAAATGTGTACTCAAATTCATTCTATTGAAACACCCTGAAAATACAGGGTATTGAATATAGGGTATTAAAAAAGCCTTGTTTTATAAGGCTTTTTTGTAGGTGTTTGATGTTTTTTATTTTTTGTGTTTAGGGGATAATTATTTGTTTTTTAAATAATTGATATAGCTTTGCGCCATGTTTTCGGTATCGACATCATAAGTGTATTTGTCTTCTTTTTCTTTATATGTCAATTTCATATTATCTTCAAGGGTAGAGCTTCTTAAATTGCTAAACATAGAAGTTAAAGCTCTTACAATATCGGCTTTACTTCCTTTTATAATGCCCTCTTTATGAAACATGCCAAACAAAGTACCTATTGATGTTTTTTTAGATTCCCAAGTAATAGATTTTTTAAGATTTTTATGTATTGTGTCGTTTATTGGCTCGTACTCAATATTTGAAAGTATGTTTATTTCATCCTGTATTAGCTCGTAAATCAATTGATTATATTCATTAGAATAAAACACATCGTGTTTCTTACTCTCAAACAATTCTTTATGGTATTTATATTGCTCATCTATTAAGTAACATATTGACTTATAAACGTCGCTATTTGTTTTTAGTTCCTCTGCTTTTTTAAATATTTGTTGAGCATAAACTTCTATTTCTAATTCCCTTACATACGCTGTGTTTACACTTGTGTTATAAAACATTCTGTCATTATCTACATCTGAAACTTTCAGGTTGTTTTCTGCACAATAATTAAAAATACGTTCTTTGTCACTAAGGCTTATCGTTTCTGTCCTATTATCTACTTTCAACAAAGTTCTAACTCTTTCGAGTTGCTTTGTTTTATCATTTAAATAGTGTGTTTTTTTTAATTCTTTTTCAAGTTCTGTATGAGGGTACATTTGATAACTAATAGACTGAAAACGTCCATCTTCTTGCCTACCCTCGTTATATATTTTCCTTATTAAACTTCTCATGTAAATACTATTTAGCTATTTTCATTCGTTGAATTTCATCCTTTTTTAGTTCTTGCTTATCCCAGTATTCTTTTAAGGTGTTAGCGTGTTGTTTAGGTGTAATTTTGATGTACTCTAAAAATTGAGTTTCGGTATTATGCCCTGTTATACCCATTATTGTTTTATTATCTACTTTGCCGTATAAGTTGGATGCAAAAGAACGTCTACAAGTATGTGAGGTTATTAATTGATGCTTTGGGTATGTTCCGTATTCTTTACGATTGGTTTTCTTATTGCGTTTACCACCCTCTACCATTTCAGAAATACCCACCAGTTCACAAACATCCTTAACGTATTCGTTAAACTTTTGGTCAGATATAGCCTTGGGTAGTTTTCCATCGTTCCGCTTGATTATAGCTTGTATTTGGGGATGTACTGGTATTATAACAGTTTTACCTGTCTTTTGTGTTTTGACTTCAATATTACCGCCTTTTATCTTGTCTATGTCTAAACGCATAAAATCTGATACACGCAATCCTGTCCATACTCCTACAATTAGCAAATCTCTAACATTCATTAGTTTTAAATTGCCATTTAAACGGTGTTTAAATATCTTGTTTATCTCTGTGTCTGTTAGGTAAACGTCTTTAGTTTCATTGGTTGGCTTTATAAAGTCTGAAGTATCAACATTACACAACCCTCTTTTATTCGCCTCTTTTAACCACATTTTAAGTGTTTTGATATTTCCACCCGTGGTATTTTGGTTCAATAGTCTTATGTCAAAGCAATACTTTAAATAGTCCTTATAAAAATCATAGTTAACATCTTTTAGTAAAATCCTATTACCTTTATGAGTTTCAAACGATAGTAATGTATTGAGGTGTGTTTTGTGTTGTGTTAATGTTCCCTTGCTTAAAGGTGCGCCAGTCTTTTTGTTTAATGTTTCTGTTTCATTGTAAAACTTTGCCCAATCTGTTAAGTATCTCTTATGGGTGTCTGCTGATGTCACACGATTAAAAAATGTATTTACAACGTCTTTAAGCCAGTTCTTACCAAAATCATCATTGTTTAGTATTGTATTGTTGTACTGGTCTGTAACGTGATTGTTTAACTCTGATAGTTTGTTATTTATCGCGTCTTTATTTTTTATACTTGCTTTGCTCTTTATTCTTTGATATGTATTACTGAAATCATCTTTAGAAACGACTAAGCCAGTTGAGGTTGTTAAGTCAAATATATTACTGTGATATGCCCTAATATAAATGTGCTGGGTCTTATGTTTGGGTTTGGTCAAAAAACGTATTTTCATAGCCTAAAATTATATTAACAAATATATCATTATCCCGAGTATATTCCGAAAAAATGTGTAGCTATTTGTATTTTACTTAATTTAAATTAATCATATAAGTTTCTTTTAGCCACTGTAAACAATACATTTTAAAGACTTGTAGTGGCTTTTATTAGCTTGATTTAAAACTCAAAATACAATAGGTGTTCGACCTTGTGGGATAACAAATAGCCTCTTCACTTTGAAGGGGCTATTTTTTTTTGTAATATATCAATCCTACATTTCTAAGGTGTGGTTTAAAGTAAATAGGGTTGTTAGTCAAGTTCGGAAGCTATAAATTGACTAAATTGTTTTTCTACTGCTATTGGGTCAGTATAGTAAAAAGGCTCAATTTGTTTTGACATTTCGTCAGGGAACACATATTCTTTTCCTTCTAATAAGCCTTGAATAATTTCTATTGCTACGTGTTGAGGGGTGTCCTTTTCCATAGGCATGTCTTTGGTCATATCAGAATCAATCGGACCAGGGTAAACCCCAACAACTAAAATATTGTGATTTATTAACTCGCCACGCATCCCTTGTATAATGCTGTGTACTGCAGCTTTAGTAGCTGAATATGTAGCTCCCATAGGCATGTTTGCTAAACCAGCTAGCGATGCGATGTTTACAATAGCTGCACTGTCTTTGTTTTTAAGAGAATCAATCAATTCGTGGGTTAATTTAATTAAGCCCCATACATTTACCTCTAAGTTAGTTTTTAAGCTTTGGTAGGTGTCCTCAGCAAAGAAACCTCCCATAGCAAAAACCCCTGCATTGTTAATTAATATTTCAACATCGGTAGCTTTTTGGGCTACTTTTTCAATTGATTGATCATCAGTAACATCTAGTGCAATAGGAACTAATCTATCTCCATATTGCTCTTTTAAATAATTTAATGTGTATGGGTTTCTTGCGCCAGCATACACTTTTTTTGCGCCTCTTTTAAGTAGTTCAATTGTTATAGCCTTACCTATTCCTCGATTAGAACCGCTTACAAGTGCCACTTTACCTTTTGGGGAAACTTTTATCCGTGACATAATATTGTTATTTAATATTAGTATTGACGCTGTTTTTTGTAATTAAAATAGCGTTAAATAAGTGATCGTGAGGAGACTGTAAAGTTAGTGTTTTTTGCTGAAATTTTCAATTAAAAACACTTATAACATGCTGATAGTTAGTTGTTTTGTTGAAGTATTATTTTTAAATGATGAAGCTTTTTTTTACATGATCTACTAATGTGTTCCTCTATAATTAGTAATAAAAGAAAAGAGATTTTAAAATTAATTAACTAATACGAAGTCAATTAATACTTAAGAGGTTTTAAGTACTTCGTGGATTTAATATTAAAAAGCATTATAAAAAATTTAAGTAAGCTGCTTATTTAAGTTTCTTTTTAGGTGAAAAGGATTTGCGTAAAGGGGTATTGTCTAATATCCAGTCGCTATGTATAAACGTATTCCAATCAATGGTAGTTAAGTCTATTTCAGGATTGATAAAAGGGGTGTGTTTTCTTCCGTTTATACTAATTTTACTATTGATAGCATATATTTCAACTGATTTTCCTTCGGCCTTGTATTTAGCTTTTAAACGCTGTATGAATTGCCAAATTACATCTGGTTTTGTAGCAAGTAATCTATATTGTTTTGAGCTTACTAAACTACGGTGATCTATAAATGTCGATTTCCCAGTTTCTTTGTCGACTACTTTGTAATTGATTCTTCCGGATTTTGTGCGCAACATCATTCGCCAGCTTAATCGGTGTCCTTCTTCGGTGCGTAAAACATTACCTGGTATAAACCAATGACGAATTGGAAGTAGCAATTGAAAACAGAAATAAACGAATAGTATCGGCTTAAGCGTCGAGGCTATTTTTGGAATGATAACTTCATCTGAAGTATAAAAAGGTTTTTGTTTTAAAAAGATATTATGGATAGTTTTTGCTTCAAAAAAGAACAAACAAAAGGCTAGTGATAAAAAGGGGAATATCCCTACTTGAAATACAATTGCATTAAATAAGTGAAAAAAGATAGCGCATATAAAAGAGACTTTTCGTGTTGGCTTAAATAATAATAACGGAATAATTAGTCCGTCAAAAGCAATACCACCATAGGCTAAAATATAATGCACCCATTTTTGTTGTAAAATATCTCCAACAATATAATAATGCTCTTTTGCCATCATTAATTGTTCAATAACCGATGTGTCTAGCCAGTCAGGGTACAGTTTTGCGATTGATCCATAAGTATATACAATTGCCATTTGTGCAATAAAAACCCATTTAGCCCAATTTGGCATTTTGTACGAAGTGATTTCTGGGTTTTGTTTGGCGTCTATTGATAAGTACCTATTTGCGGGTACCAAGCACATAAATGCTGAAATTAAAATGAGTAAATAATAGTGGTTGTTATAGGAGGCTTTTTGCATTAAATAGGTAGCAGTCCAAAGTATTGTAAACGCTAGCATGCTCCATCGGTATTTGTACCCTAGCATAACAAATAGCCCAAGAATTCCCATAAATAGGTAGTAAAAGTACATTCCGTTTCCAGGTAATGGTTGTAGCCATTCAAAGCCAATTACGGTAAACGTATATTCAGGGTCAATAAGAGTGCGTTTTATCCATCCTGTGAATATTGCGCCTACAGATTCTAAAAAAATTAAGAGCCCGAATATTATTCGAAAAACGATTAATGAGGAATTGTCTATTTGTTTGAAAAAAAACTTATTCATTGATTTCAAAATAGGTTAATGCTTCGTTTTTGTCTTTTGCTAGTTGTTGCTTTAAGGAGTCTATAGATTCAAATTTATGTTCGTTTCTGATTCGCTTAAGTAATTCAACTGAAATATTTTTATTGTAAATATCGGTATTAAAGTTAAATAAATGAATTTCTATAGTTTTAGACTCTCCATTTACAGTAGGGTTATTTCCAATATTCATCATGCCAAGATAAGTACTATTGTCTATGGTGGCTTTTGCTATGTATACCCCGTTTTTGGGAATTATTTTATATTCTTCTGAGATAAGAATATTGGCTGTTGGAAAGTTAATAGTTTTCCCAATTCCTTTACCTTTTGTTACCGTACCGTTTAATTGAAAAGCTGCGCCTAAATATGTATTAGCCGTTTGCAAGTTTCCTTCAGCTAAGGCGTTTCTTATTTTTGTAGAGCTCACGGAAACTTCATCAATGTCCTGAGCAGAAATTTCTTCTACTGTAAAGCCGTAAATTTCTCCAAACTCTTTTAAGCTATCTATATTAGCTGTTCTGTTTCGCCCAAATCGATGGTCATACCCTACAATAATGTGTTTTACATTTAGTTGATGTACAAGGGTATCTCTCACAAATTCGGTAGCAGAAAGACGAGAAAATTCTTTTGAAAAAGCTTGAATAATTAGATTATCAAGTCCTAATTCATCTA
>Ga0209291_1002128_pt1 | contig 16496 bp, 9 predicted proteins | sample GOMGulsemesocosm_FD_184633 | JGI IMG/M metagenome (GOLD analysis project Ga0209291, IMG submission 184633) | Methane-oxidizing microbial communities from mesocosms in the Gulf of Mexico - GOM9B Gulf of Mexico (SPAdes) (version 2) | ecosystem: Environmental > Aquatic > Marine > Cold seeps | place...
AGCAAATACCTGAAAGGTTCAAGACTTCACTATCCCCGGTATTTAATCATTTAGGATTTGCCCCAGCACAAATAGTACATGCAACAGGAATAGGGGATTTATTACATCGTTTACGCCAAGAACCAAACGGCATAAGGTTTACTAATTTGATACATCAATTGGATGTTCAATCTACTCCTGTAAAGCTGGCACAAGCACTGCATTACAAAAGTGTATTTCAAACCTATAATTTAGGAGCATTGGCAGACAGAACAGAAATGGCAAATTCCATAGAAGGAAGGCCTCCTTTTTTAGATAATGACTTAGTAGCCTTTATCCATGGATTACCACAAAATTTCAAATTTAATAAAGGAACCGACAAATTTATTTTACGAGAAGTAGCTAAAAAGTATATGCCAGTAACCCATACAACTATTAAAAAGAAACCATTTATAGCTGCAGCAAGTAGTTTAAAAAGCAAAGGGCCTTTAGCTGAATTATTTAAAAGCTATTTATTAGAAGGCACTTATTTACCATCGGTGTATTCTAAAACCAAAGTACAGAACTTATATCAACAAGTATTACAGTTACCTGCGAATCAACAATCTTCATATGATCCTGTTTTTGTAAACCTAACTAGTTTAATGATTTTACAAGAACGATTTAGCTTGACTCAATAAGTTAACCGGATAATTCTTAACCATTTTATTACAAACTATAACTTTAATACAAGTAGTGCTAACTGTTGTTTGTTAGGTTGTTACGAATTATTGTCTTCACTCGTGTAATACGATGTAATATTTTTTTAAACATTTGTTAATTAGCTTTGTTTAACAACAAAATAACACATTTCACAGCTATAAAAGAAGCTTCCTGTGACATGTGAAGTAAAGTTGAATACTGCCTTTGGCCGAAGACGGAAGAAGTTTAATATATAAATTAAAAATAATGGAAAATAAAAAAAACATACAAAATTGGATAAGTTCAAAAAACACGAGTTCTAATAAATCTCAAATACAGGTAAGAAAAGGTCAAATTAAAAAATCCGGCACTCACGAAGAATTAATTAATGGTGGGTGTTTTGTTGGTATAAATACTACTAATAAAAAAGCAAAAGGTATAGATATTTTTACAAACCCTGAAAATTTACCTACCGCAGTAGCTACTATTTTAAATCATGCTCAAAATAAAGCTGATTTTCATCCAGCAAAGCAAAGTCAAGAGCAGGTGAGTAATAAATATGATGGCTATATTAATGAAATAGATAGTACTCCTTTTTTAAGCTTGAAAAATAACGAACAGGATTCAGGAAAGTTTCACTCTAAAAATTATGATGAGTTAGTAGGATCTGTACTTAATTTATATACAGGCTTAACTAAGAGTGAAGAAGAACAGATAAAAAATAGCATTGTTGATATGGCTAAAAGTGTATTTGGGAAAACATCAAATGAAAAATGGAAGTCTTTCTTTTCACAGATGACAATTGATAATTCAGATGAAGGAAATCCTATTTATTCAATAGTTTATACAACTTTACATATGAAGTATGTTAAAGGGAAATCTGAAGTTACAGACCAAGATTATACAGTAAACAAAACTAATTATACTGTTTTAAGTGAACTTATTAAAGCTTATGCAGATAGTTTAACAAAATTAACAGATACAACTGTAGATGATTGGATAGTTAATACATCTACACCATCCACACCTGTTGAGATTTGTTTTGAAAAGAAAATCCTTGCATAATAAATGCATTAAAGGATAAATTATAAAACCTTTTATTCAAGTAGTGAATAAAAGGTTTTTAATCTTATAAACAGAATTTGGTTAGTATATGAAACAAAAGCCTTTAGAATAATATTAGGTAGTTTAGTTTTTAAAAGTTTGTAGGTTCACTTATAACAAACATCATTAAAAAAAACTGTGTAGAGTCTTATTTTCTAATGCATATCCTTTGAAATATTTTCAAAGGAATCCTTAATTAATTTTACTTAATCATAATTATTAAAAACCAATAAGAGAGATTAATAATTAAGTATAAAACAAGTATAAGTACGCTATAAAGTACATATTTAATTACTCATTTTTACAGGAATAAAATAGAATAAATAATGAAAACAAATGAAATAAGTTATGTAGCTATATATCCGCCAATTGGAATAGCGCGCATAGGAAATTCTCCAGAACATTTTTTAGCATCAGATCTTCCTGGAGTATCAGCAGTACCAAAAAAAGGTGATTACAAAGATGCTACGGCAGATGGTTATAAAGATGCTAAAGGCCGAATTAAAAAAGAAGTCGCTCGCTTTAGAGTCTATGCATTTAATAGTACAGGAGAAGTGATCAAAGAGTTAACGACTAATGAAGCTACCATTGAATGGAGAGCAGAGGTAGCCAATGTTAAAGCAGCTTGGTATGAGTTTAATAATGCATTGGATTTAGGAAAGAAATACGGTATACCATCGATTCGTAGAAATAGTGGTGTAGTAGGGGGCTACAGAGAGCAGTTGGCGATTACGCCAAGTCCAATAACTATTTCAGGTAACAATATAAATACCCCTGATATCGTTCCTACAAATAAACGTGATGAACATTGTCAATTATTAGAGGAGTACATATACGACGAAAATTACAGTTTTGATGACGGTAAGTTTTATGGGAAAAATGTAGATTTAGGACATTTGCAAACAGATTCCGAAGGAAGGCTATTATTTTTTGCAGGAGATGGTGATGCGGAATCAGTAGACAATATGCCGATTACAACATTTGCTAATAATAATGGCTGGCATGATGATACCTGTGATGGTGTAATTAGAGCAACGGTACATATTGATGGAAATAAATTTGAAGCCAAACCAGCTATGATAGCGGTTACGCCTCCAAATTTTGGACAAGGATTATATGGAGTAGTTACTATGAATGATGTTGTTCAGAATTTATTCATTAAGGATATGAACTATCTAAATCCTTCTGCTAATGGCGTAGAGTTTTGGAGGGATATTTACCCAATATTAGAACGGATGACCAATACCCAATGGGTAAATGAAGGTTTTTATATGTTGTTTGGTAAAAACTCGCCTTCTGATTTTACAAATCCAAAGATTTATAAGTTACTAGAAAACCCAGATGACAGTTCAAAATCAGCAAGGAAACGTGTTTTTGAGTGGTTTAGACGCCCTGAATCTGGTTGTTCGAAATCAGATGATGAATGTTTCAAACCAAAATATTCACCGGAAAAAGTTCCTCCATTTTATGGTGATGGTTTTGGTGATTATAAAAATATTGCCTTAGATGATTTAGCAATTACAGAATTACAATATGAACGATTAGAGCAATGGATGAAAGGGGAATTTGTTACCGGTAAACCACTACAGCATATTCCATTTGATAAACTTTCATCAGCTGAACAGATAAATGCATTAAACCAAGCGCCACTTGAGGATTGCTTAGGAGGACCATTTCATCCAGGAATAGAACTTACTTGGACTATGAGAGTCAAAAAAATGTGGAAGGAACCATATCGCCTTAATATTCTTCCTGAAGGTGAAGCGATACAATTAGATTTTGGAGACCTACTAAGCCCCGAAATTGCTATGAGTAAAAATGGCCCTTGTGCCATAAATGGACCTGGATCCTTAACAAGATGGATGGGTGTTCCTTGGCAAACCGATGAAGCCAGCTGTTTATCAGGTTATACCGTTTCTAACTACCTGCCGCTACCTTCCTTTTGGGCAGCACGAGTTCCTAATCAGGTGCTTAGTGAAGATGCCTATTTAAGAATACAAGCGGGTAATGTAAATACTGCTCAACGTTTAAAGCACCTTGATTACAGACAAGATTGGTTACGTGATATTGAAGATGACCACTTAAAAAGGTTAAAAAATATGGTTGAGGAATGGAATCACCTTGGTATTATAACCAAGCAAGAAGCACCTATTTCAAATAATGAAGGTGGATATCTTCCTGAGGTTTCATGGGTAGAAATGGGACGAAACTTTTCGGTTGATGATGCTGATCCAACTTTTGCGCAAGTTTTATATGCTGAGGGAGATAAAAACAGTGTGGTAAAAGTGGAAGAAAAAGAAGAAGATAAGAAAATCTTAATTGGAACTAAATATTTGGTAGAAAATTTAAAACATGCAGCTGAGAAAGTGGCAGAAATTAAAGCAAAAGGTACCAAGAGTAATAGAAGAAGAAAGACTATGAAACGTGGTGAGCGATAAACAAGAGTATCAAGTTATTATAATTGGTGGCGGTCCCTCAGGGCTCGCCACCTCTTTAACGTTAACAGCAAGAGGGGTTTCTAATTGTATTATTGAAGCAGAACTTGAACCTATAAGAAAATTTGGAGAAGCGATTCCTCCAAATGCAAAACCCTTGTTAAAAAAAATGGGACTAATGCATTTAGTTGAGTACCCAAAGCACGCTGCTTATTATGGAAATAAAAGTTGTTGGGGAAGTAATTTGTTAGAACAAAAGGAGTTTCTTAAGGATATTTATGGTCATGGCTATTTATTGGATCGATTGTATTTCGAAAAACAACTTCGACAACATATCAAGAATAACTCAGGTGTTTTATTAGAAGGACATAAACTAAAAAAACTTGTTAGCAATAACACTGGAATTGAAGTTAAGATTGAAAATAACAAAGAAATTTTCAAACTAAATGCAAAATATATTGTTGATGCGACCGGAAGAAAATCCTCTGTTTGTAATCAATTAGGAATAACAAAGAAAAACTTAGATACCCAATTTTCGATAAGCTTTAAAGCTAAATTATTAAAACCAATAGAACATCAAATTAATGTAGAAGCTACAGAAAATGGATGGTGGTATGTGGCTCCACAACATAATAATGAACTAGTAATTATGTTTTTTACTTTGCATGAACTTCTTCCTAAAAAGAAATTGTTAGCATCATTTATAAGAAATGAATTAGAAACAAGTCTATATATATCAAAACTTACTAAAACAGCAAACCTTGATTTTGACACATTAAAAGTAATACCCAGTGGAACTAACCGTTTGGATATTCCTTATGGTGATAATTGGATAGCTGTAGGAGATGCTGCATTTTCATATGATCCTATTTCATCCTATGGAATTACATCTGCATTGGCCTCAGGGCTTTATGCAGGACATGCATTGGCTAGTAAACTTTCAGAAGAAGAAGATGCAATGCTTACTTACCGTTATATTGTTGAAAATGCATTTCAAGCTTATATGGAAAAATTAAGCAATCATTATGCTTTAGAAAATAGATGGAAAGACAGTACATATTGGAAAAAAAGGATTCAAACTGTTGACACTGTAAAGTAAACTACTTGTAATATTTTTATCCAAGTAGATGTCATAGCCTGTCATATTTTTAAGCACTATCTAATTGTAAATTGTACTAACTAATATAAAATATAATTATTATGTGTACAAGAGTATTTAACAACAAAAACGAAGATTATTTAACAACTTCTCGTAACATGGATTGGAAAACACAACTACCAACCAGTCTATTTACATTTAAAAAGGGGCTTAATAAATCGGGTATGGAAAGTACTATTAATGACGATTCCGTATTAACTTGGACATCAATTTATGATAGTGTTGTTACTATGGTTGGGAATGAAAAAAGCGGATATGGAGCTTCAGATGGTATGAATTCAAATGGTTTAGTAGCGAACGTTCTCTATGACAGTAATGCTGAATACATACGTGAAGATATTGGCTCTACTAAAAAACTCGATGTACTGAGATGGGTTCAATATGTTTTAGATATGTATGGCTCCGTTTCAGAAGTAGTTCGTGAATTTAACAAAAATAACATCCAAATTATTGGTAGTAAAGTTCCTGATAGTGAATCGGATGCTACACTTCATCTTTCAATATCGGATAAAGACAGTGATTCTGCTATTATAGAACTTGTTCAAGGAAAATTTTGCATACATCATAGTAAAGTATTTACAATTATGACAAATGAGCCTAATTTTGATACTCAAATTAAGCTTAATGACTATTGGAGATGGCAATGGAGTAGTGAGAATAAATTCCCAAGCCATACTATTCCAGGGGGACCATTTCCTACTGATCGTTTTGAACGTGCTGCGTTTTATCTTCATCATATTGATGCTCCAGAAAATGCTAAAGAATCACTTGCTCAATCAAAATCTATAGTAGCAAATGCATCTGTACCAATTGGATTTAATTTAACAATAGGAGACAACCCAAATGTAGCACCAACACTGTGGTCAACTCTTTCAGATCATAATAATTTAATTTATTATTTTTATAATGTTCGTACACCAAATGTGGTATGGGTGAACCTAAATAAGTTGTCTTCAAAATCGAATGTAGCGAAATTAAGTATGGTTAAATTGGAATCTGATGATCAATTTATTAACCACAATTACGACAATATTATTAATGATAATTTAATTCCTACTACTGATCCTTATCAAGTAAAACCAGTACTTCTAAATGTGCCTTTATAAATAAATTTAAGAGTAATTATTTATAAATTAAACACTTATTTAAAATCGACTTAGTTATAATGATATAAGGTTTATATCTATAACCTTATATCATTATTTTTTTAGCATAGACAAATATAGTTAAGTAGTATACTTTTCCTTAACTGTTATATGCTTGAAGTGAATTGGTAAATTATCCTGGTGATATATCATGTAATATTTTTTAGTAAATACTCCAATTACTTTTACACTTTATATGCAAACAAATAAAATATTAACTATGATGAAGAAAAATTACTATTTATTAGCTATCATGCTATTTGGATATTCAACTATTAATGCACAAGTAGGAACAGGTTTTGAAGAAATTTACGGTGCTAGTATTGACTACCGAGACCTTGGTGATCCGTCTGTAGCACATCAACTTACTAATAATATGGGGCAAGGAGTTGTAAATTATACTAATTTAGGAGGGGAATTGGGATTTAATTCTATGTTTACTCCAACTAGAACTGGAGCAGGAGGTGTCTCAGGTCTAACAGACGGGGATACTGTGGGGGTATACAATTCCTCTACGGTTGTAAACAGTACTGATGTTTCTTCTTGGTCCACTGGTAATGCATATATTATTGAAGATACTGACGGAATGTTAACAATTACTTTTGATACAGTTGATTTAACAGGAACTACAAATCCGAGGTTTCAAATGGTATTATGGGTAGATAGTACTACCTATGAATTTACTGAAAATGCAAATGATCGTGTGTACATCCGCTTAGATGTTGATGGTGGAGCTACGCATTTGGATGTATTAGATACTGATGGTGGTGGATCTGGAGGAAGTGGAAGTTCAGGTGCTGATATGGATTCTTATCAATATTTTGGTAATTCAGTTGAATATAACCTAACTAACATAAACATAAATTTATCGGGCTATATTGGTAAAACCGTTCAATTAGTAATTGAAGCTGATTTCAATACTACTGTAGAAAGGGTTATCATTGATGATATTTTATTTACAGAAGGTAATAATACCGTACTTGGTGTTTCAGAAAATAAAATTTTAGAGAATCAATTACGTGTGTATCCAAACCCAAATAAGGGGATGTTTACATTAAATTATACTGGTAACACAGCTTTAGAGCAATTATCTGTATTTGATATTACTGGAAAATTAATTAAAAGCAAAACACTTAAAGGGTTCGATAAAAACCAAATGTTTGATTTTACGAATCTTGATAAAGGAATGTATTTTTTAAAAATACAAACAGAAAACAGTACGATTTCTAAGAGAATTAACATCAATTAAGATATGAAAAGAGCAATAACCAGAATTGCTTTTTTAGGATAATATGTTAAACAATTATCAATAATAAAAAAATGTTTAAATCCTGGCCTCATAGAATTTTGGCAAAAAATAATAAGTGACTGGGGGGCCTCACATTTCAGAAAGCGTTAACCAAATATATTTTGGTTAACGCTTTTTAATTTAAGTTATAAACCTTTAATAGTTATTATAGTAACGAGAATATAGCAAGTGTATAGAGTTATTGGTGTGTAATAATTTTATTTATTGCATTTTCAGTGGTAGGGTGTTCAAGCATTTTCTCCATAAACTTATATGCTTCCTTGGTAATCATTCTACTCATTGGAGGTTCTATAATAGGCCCATTTTTATTAATAAGTGTATTTCGGATTATAGAATCATTTTCTTTTACCCATTTAAGCATAGCCTTATTGGCAGCTTCAATTCCTTTTCCGAAATCAAGCGATTCTCCATAAATTGATTTTATATCTGCTACTGTAAATCGATGTGGTAAATAAATCGTTTCAAAATCGATGAGTGAATTCTCATCTGCAATACGCTGTAATTCATTTTTAATATAAATGGGCATCATTTCTGTAGAAGCAACTGAGCCTATTATGGCACTAATTTCAGTACTATTATTTATTTTATTACTTGATATTTCTTTTAATCCTAGGGAATCAACATACTTTTCAATAGTATATTTTATATATTGATTTTTATCATTGGAAATACTTATGAATACATTTGTCTGTTTTAGATCCTTATAATCATCTATGCCATCACAATAATTAATAGCTCTAAATAGTTTATAAGCGGAAAGTAACCCAGAATTCTCATAAATACCACCATCATTAAAATGTCCAATAGTTTCTATTTTTGCCGCAGGACTTATCACCGGAAATCTATTTGATGTAGAGGCTGCGTCATAGTAACTAAGGGTTAACTCTTGTTTTTTAGAAGTTTTTTCTTCTTCCTCACTATAATGATTTTTACTAATATCTAAAATATTGTTAGCACCATGATAAAGCAAGGACCCAAGATTAGAGTCTTCTACTTTTACACTAACTGCCATCCCTTGATTTCCTAAAACATTTGTTGAATTTGCTATTAAAATGGGAAATTGCTTCCCCTGTTTCATATAAATTTTTTTCCAAAATCCTCTATAGGAAGTAGGTTTACAAACTTGATCTTTATTATCTGAAAGATTAGCATAAGTGTTCATAGCCTTAGTTGAACGATCATATCCTTTTAAATCAAAATAAGGTACAAGCATGTGGTTAAAGCTATCTCTCCCTAAAATATGAGTTATATCTAATGCCAAAATGTTAGAGGTCGATATACTTTCTATGTTATGTTTCCATAGGGAGTTGTTTTCTACGCTTTTAATAATAGCAGCCATATTTATAAGTCCCATCGTACCTCCTGAAGCTCCTGAAATACCTATGGTTTTATTAAAGAAAGTAGAAGTTGTGTCTTTTTCATAAAGTTTATTAAGCACCGTTAATGTCCAAGCATTAGCTTTCATTCCACCCCCATATGCTCCAATATAGTATCTCGTTGTGTTATCTTTAGGTAAATTATTTACATATTGTATAAGACTCACATCATCATTTGAAGTACTTTCAATTAGTTTCAAGGTAAAGAGGTCATTACTATAGGCTCTTCCTAATCTATTCGCTCCAAATAATACTAAAAATGATACCCCTAACAAGAAATAATATTTTATTTTATTTGCTTCTGCAAATTTTTCATAGGAGTACCTGTAATAAATAAAGTTTTTGGTTAGTACCACTATAATTCCATAGAAAAAGAAAAAGTATGATAATATAATGAGTATAGGATTAAAATAAAGTGTGGCCGAATCGAAGATATTTATGATAAGGATAAATAAAGCATTAATAATACCGAAAAATATGGTTACCTGAAGGTATGAAATATTATTACTCAAGGCTCCAAAAGAGATTGCCCTAAAGAACTTATAAATTGAATGTTCTTTAACAAAATTGTGTTTTTCAAAAAAAGAAATAATTTTCTGTTTATTCTTTTCTATTTGTTCTTTTGATACTGATTTCCTAGGTGCTACCACCTCTATGACCCTGAGAATATAAAAAGCATTTAGAATGGCTGAATTTTTTTCATCGAAAAATGTAAACCTAAAAACTGAACGAAAGGTTCTGTAATAAACATAAGTGATCATTTGTAGGCCTACACAAAAGAGACTCAAAATTGCTGTTGTAAAGGTGTATTTGGATTCTATACCAATAATATCTTTATGAAAAAACAGTAAAGTAAATAAAACAATATGAGCTAAAACAGTAAGACCAAATGCTATTAAATATTGATTTATCCATTTATTAATTTTCATTAATTCGGCATCTCTATCCGCCGCATTTCGTTTGTTTTCAATAGATTTAATTTGAATTTCTTTTTCAACTGTTGAAGTAACTTCCTCTTGTTTTGGAGTATAATCTTCATCATAAAAATCTGGCAACCATGTATGCAGATACTCGAAATTAATTTGTAACCATTCGTTCTTCTCTTTTCTTAAATAGTAGAGTAAGAAGGTTCCAATTCCAAAAAGTACAATAGATACTTGTGAAATAGATACTTTCCAATCAAAGTTTATTTCAGAGGTATAGCCAATAACATAAAATAAAGCACAATAGAATAAGATTCCCAGTGTTCGAAATAGGAAATTTAAATAGCCAACAACAGGTTTAACATTCTTTTTTGGCTTTTGAGTAGTATTTTTTTCGTTATAATATGAGGCAGTATTATAACGAAGAGATTCATCACTCGGCTTCTTATTTCTATTCTTATAAAAAATAGTACCAAATAATCCCAGTCTGATCTCTGCTCTATACCAATTCCTTAGTTTTCCGCTTATATTAAAATAACTAGGATAATGTGCTAAAACTACAGCATATGTAGGAGCCATTAAAAGTATAATTAAAAAATTTAGAGGATGTTCGTAAAGGTTTACAATAATAGAATTTACCTGTGGTGCTTTTGGTAGAAACACACCAATAACAGTTAAAATAAGAAGACTATAGATTGAAGATTTTAGGAAGTTTATAAAAGAGGGGAGAAATCCTCGAAGGTATTGATAAGCTATAACGATCAATACTGTCATAAAAGTTAATGCATACAGTACTAATTTAACTTCAACTATTATTGGTTTATATACGTAATGAAATAAATAAAAATAGTTCTCTATTGTATCGAATACCCATGCCAAGATCACTATTATTGAGAAAATCTGAAAACAAAACTCTCCAAACCTTGTGAAATTTGACCCTTGAAAAAAATTCTTTACCAATTTCCAAGCGATCCATAATAGTAGAAAGCTCCAAATAAAATCTATTATAAAAAATAATCGATAAGCATAGAGTATTTTATAATCCCTCAACACAGTTTCAACTTTATCATAATTCAAGTTAGTTCCAAACTGTGGATGATCAATAATACCAGGTATAGTACTTATACTTGCTATAACAGCCATTAAAAAACTTAAGATTAATAAAATTCGAAAATGATATTTAGAAATAGTACCACTATTAAAAAAGCTTTCTTTTTTTGTTGAAAGATTAGACATTACATAAAGTATTGGTTAGTAGTTAAATATAATACATTTAATTGTTGTTTTTATCATTTCACAAAGAATACAGTTTATTCAAGTTGTCTATTTACATAAATGCTTAAGTAATGTAAATATTAAGTTTACTGTAACAATTCCTTAAAAAAATATTACTAAAAGCTTCTTTTACAATCGTAATGGAATACTCTTTGAACGAAGTGACTAATGGGAGAGAAATGTGTGTGGGATGGGAATGGACTAACTAATTTTGGGGATGTAGAAAATACCGAATACTTGGTATTTTAAAAGCATCAATATTTCGTTAACTTTATAACAAACATATTTCATGTCATTATTTATACTGTATTAATAGAACTTAAAAATAAGTTTGTTTGAAATCATATCAGGTAAGTAAACACTAAATTCTTTACAAATGAGAAAACCAATAGCAGATTTACACTGTCATCCATCATTAAAACCAGTAAATAACTCTAAAATTAAAGATATTTGGACTTATAAGAAAAATATTTACACTAAAGTTCTATTTAAAGGAATTATAGGTATTAGCCCAAGAAGGTGGTTGGTTAATGCTTTTGTTAAAGATTTGGCCACATATACTCAGTCAAATTTAGATAGCTGCTATGAAGGTGATAATAGACTGTTATTTTTGTCAATTTATCCAGTTGAGAGACAGTTCCTAAAACCAGATAGACCATTTGAATCTTCAACTAAGAAGCAGCTTTTTATATTAAGTAGAGTTTTTGGATTAAATTTAAAACGTCATTTAGATACTAAAATCATTCGCATTTTAACAGGTTTTTCTAAAACAAAAGTTACTGATTATTTGAAGAGTGTATATGATTCAGAGTATGTAGATTATTTTGAAACTGATTTATTAAATGAATATAAATATATAAAAGATAGTCACTTAAGTAATTCTCCAACTATAACAAATATAAATACTCCCACTTTTAAATTAGTGTCAAATTACAAAGAGTATTTAGAATCAGTAGATAATAATATTATTGCGGGGATTGTTACTATAGAAGGTATGCATGCATTGGCTAAATATAGAACTAAAGATTTATTTAACGCTAATACTATTTATGATCTTTCGGATGAGCGTCAAACAGAGCTTAAAGATAGTTTTAAAGCTAATATTATTAGGCTTAAGGATAAAGAAGAATTCAAGTATACACCATTTTTTATAACATTTTCTCATCACTTTAATAATTTAATTTCTGGGCATGCAAAAAGTTTTGCGGATCCCAAAAATAAAACGATCCCAGGTTTCTCTAATGTATTTAATCAAAGTAAAGGTTTAAATTTAGGAATAACCTCGTTTGGTAAAGAATTAATTAAAGATCATTTGCTTTCAAGGTCTAATGGAGCTCGTATTCTTATAGATACCAAACACATGCCTTTAGAGGCGAGAAAGGATTATGCAAAAATAGTCAATAGGCTCAGAAATGATGGTGACAATGTTCCCATTATTATAAGTCATACAGCCATAAATGGAATTTCAACTAGAGAAAAAGCAGCTCAGAGAAGCGATACAAATCAGTTAGACAAAAGATCTTATGTCAGTAGATGGGATATTAATATTACGGATCAAGATATAATAGAAGTGTTTGAATCTGATGGAATAATAGGTGTTTGTTTACACGATGGGAGAATGCCAGGGGGGAAATTTAAAAAGCTATTCAAAGGGTTTAAAAGAAAATCTAAACCAGATGAGTCTATAAATAGGCTTCATACTCAAATGTTTTTGACGAATGTATTTCACATTGTAAAGATTAATTTAAAGCACATTAGAAAACATAATGAAAATAACGTAGGTAACAGCATATTAGAAGTTGATGCTTGGAAAACTATTTGTTTAGGATCTGATAATGATGGTATCGTAGACCCTTTTGATAATTTTAGTACTGCAAGTACTTTAGACGATTTTAAGCATAGAGCAATGAAAGCTATAGGATATAATTTTAAGCCGTTTTGGAAAAATTTTAGAATACTTTCAATAGATGAAAACTCCTATAGTTTTTTTGACAAAGAGGAGTTATTTGATTTAATGTTGGGATTATCACCAAGTGAAATTTCTGACAGAATATTTTCGGATAATGTCGTAATGTTCTTAAGTAAATATTTTACTGATGAATATCTTAATGGGTAAATATGTTTGAAATGGATTAGATATTACTTTAATTTTTAGAACTTAATCACAAGAATTATGTACATTAACAAAGTAATTCATTAAGAATCTTTTTTTTGTAATTGTCACCTATCGGAATTTCAATAGTATTAATTTCGAGATCACTTTTTGTATATGCTGTAATTTTATCTTTGTTAGCAAGGTATGAACGATGGGGTCTTATAAAACGAGAATCAAGCTCCTTTTCAAACGCAGAAATACTATATTTTATAGTATGTGAATCGGTAGCTAAATGAATTCTTATATAATCTTTTAAGCTCTCTATATATAAAATATCGTCAAATTTGATTTTAATTTTTTTTCTATTTTTAGTAACAAAAATAAAATCCGATTCTAAAGTTTTAGTACCTATGAATGACTCATTAGTTGCCTTGTCGGTTTGTTTAATAAATTTTTGAATTGCTTTAAAAAAACGTTCAAAGACTATTGGTTTTAAAAGATAGTCAATAGCATCTAATTCAAAGCCTTCAATAGCATAATCTCTATAGGCAGTTGTGAAAATAACTTTAGGTTTAACTACTAAATTTTTCAACATATCAGTTCCCTTTAATACAGGCATTTCTATGTCTAAAAATATTAGATCCACTTCGTTAGAAATTAATATATTTGTAGCCTCTATTGCATTGCTACAAGTCGCAACTATTTCAAAATCATCTAAATTAGATAAATGATTTATAATTAAGTTTCTAGCATGTTCTTCATCATCTACTATAACACATTTATATTTCATGTCTTTAAAATTTTGTAATTGGAAAAAATATTTCAAAATTTGAGAACTCATGTAACCACTCGTTACACACGTTCTCACATGAATTTATTTTAATCGTACCCTTGAGGGATTTTTGATTAAAATAAATCATGTTCGTTTCATCGAGCTTCTAAATTTAAGTTTACTTTAAAAAAGGATTGAGCGTTTTCTAATTTTAAATTGTAATCATTGTCATAAAGTAATTTCAATTGTTTTTCAACATTTTTTATACCAATACCGTTAGTACTCTTTATTTCATTATTAGTTTCCTGCTTAGGTTTTGTGTTTTGGACATAAAAATCAATGGAGTTATTATTTGTTTTAATTAAAATATTAATTGTTGCTTTATCAAGTTCCTGACTTACGCCATGTTTAAACGCATTTTCAACAAAGGTTAAGAGTAGGAGTGGTGCGATTTTTAGTTCGCTATTTATCTTTTTTTCAAAATTAATTTCTACTCTATTTCCATAACGAACTTTTTCAAGTACTAAATAGTTCTCAATTAATTTAACTTCTTTTTGCAAAGGAACAAACTTATCACTAGACCTATATAAAACATAATCTAAAATATCAGATAATTTCCCTATAATTTTTGGTGCTTTTTCAGATTTAGTTATAGTCAGGCTGTACAGGTTATTTAAGGTATTAAATAAAAAATGTGGATTTAATTGATGTTTTAGCATAGCTAATTCATTGGATTTCTTTTGCTCATTAACTTTTAAAAGTTTTTGTTGATTGCTATAAAATTTATGAATTAGCAAATAAAAAGTTGGTTGTAAAATAAATAAACTGAAGCCCAAAAAATTCCCAAAGTTTAAGATGCGTGCTACTAAGCTATCATTTTTAACAGCTCCTACATAAGATTCTGGATAAGTAACTTCTAAATAATGAATATTATAAAGATGGTAAAACGTGAACTCAATAAGTAACAAAACACAACTGATGAATGAAAATCTAATCCATTTATTTTTCACAAAAGATAACTTTAGTATATACAATAGGGTATAGGCTAAAATAATTTGTAGGATGGTTTTAGATAGGTATGTTTCTATAAGCTCTTTATATCCTCCAGGAAAGTAATTAGAATTAGCTATTGTTATATGAAATATAAATATAATGAGCCAAAACAATGCATGCTTTACAACTGTAGTAATGTTATTATTTATAATCATGCATTTATACTTCATTAAGCTTCTACATTTAAGTTTACTTCAAAAAAATGTTGAGCGTTTTCTAATTTTAAATCATAGTCATTATCATAAAGTAATTCCAATTGTTTTTCAACATTTTTTATTCCAATCCCGTTAGTACTCTTTATTTCATTATTAGTTTCCTGCTTAGGTTTTGTGTTTTGGACATAAAAATCAATGGAATTATTGTTTGTTTTAATCAAAATACTAATTGTAGCTTTATCGAGCTCTTGGGTAACACCATGTTTAAAAGCATTTTCAACAAAGGTTAAGAGTAGAAGTGGTGCGATTTTTAGATCGCTATTTATCTTTTTGTCGAAATTAATTTCTACTCTATTTCCATAACGAATTTTTTCAAGTACTAAATAGTCCTCAATTAATTTAACTTCTTTTAGTAAAGGCACAAACTTATCACTAGACCTGTATAAAACATAATCTAAAATATCAGATAGCTTTTCTATAATTTTTGGTGCCTTTTCAGATTTACTTATCGTCAGACTGTATAGGTTGTTTAAGGTATTAAATAAAAAATGTGGGTTTAGTTGATGCTTTAGCATTGCTAATTCATTGGTTTTCTTTTGTTCATTAAGTTTTAAAAGTTTTTGTTGATTAGTATAAAACGTAAGGATTAATAAATAAAAAGTTGGTTGTAAAAAAAATATGCTCATTCCTATAAAATTTTTAATACTTAAAAGGCGGTCCATGAAACTGTTATTTGGATTGTTTTTAAGAAAACCTATATAAGAATCAGCATAAGTGACCTCCAAATAATTAATTCTATATAGTATATAAGCAGTGTGCATAATAAATAGTAAAATAAAAGTAATGAGTGAAAATTTCATCCATTTATTTTTCTTAACAGAGGGCTTTAGTAAATGTAATATAGTGTATCCTAAAATAATTTGTAGGATGGTTTTAAACAGGTATCCTTCTATAATCTCATTATACCCCCCTGTAGAGTAATTAGGGTTAGGCATTGCTATTTGAAATATAAAAAAAACGAGCCAAAACAGTACA
>Ga0209291_1002134_pt1 | contig 16472 bp, 13 predicted proteins | sample GOMGulsemesocosm_FD_184633 | JGI IMG/M metagenome (GOLD analysis project Ga0209291, IMG submission 184633) | Methane-oxidizing microbial communities from mesocosms in the Gulf of Mexico - GOM9B Gulf of Mexico (SPAdes) (version 2) | ecosystem: Environmental > Aquatic > Marine > Cold seeps...
TTTGGTGGATTGTGTTTTATTAAATAAGATAGTTCAATTTTCCTTAATAAATATAGAGATAATTAAGAATCAAAAAACCCTAACAATTTAATTGTTAGGGTTTTGTTTTTTGTGACCTCGGAAGGATTCCAATAATACAGCCTATAAAGGATAGAAAAACCAATAAAACCAACTATAGACCTAGTAAAAACAATTAAGCCCTCTGTTAGGTTGACTTTGTTGAGGTTTGTTGAAATCGCATGAAATTGCATAAGATTTAAAAAAGGTGGACTAAGTATGGACTAGCTTTTGTATATTTGAAATATTCAATATTAAAACTATAAAAATGGCAATTACTTTTTATGTTCAGTCAAAGAAAAACCCAGCAATAATTTACGTGCGAGTTAGAGAAGGGAAGAAGATAGACGCGAAGGCGAAAACCAATTTAAAGGTTAACCCTCTATTATTTGAAAAAGGAAAAGTAATAACCTCTAAAATACCACCAAGAGCAACTGCCGATACTAAGAAAGAAATTAAAGAGCAAAATTCACATTTAATTAATCTTCAAAGTGATATAAACAGCCTCAATACAAAAATTACAAATTTACTGAATGTCCGCAAAGATTACGAAACGATTAATAGTGATTGGTTAAAGAGTGTTGTTAACCCAGATATTCAAATTAAAGAGATACCGAATACGCTTGTAGGTTATTTTGACTATTTTTTAGATTTTAAAAAGACCTCCTTAAAACCCAGTACACTTAAAAAACTTAAAGTATTTAAACACAGAATAGAGAATTACGAAAAAACAAATGGAGTGGTCTACATACAAGAAGTTAATAAGAAATTTTGCCTATCCATGCAAAAATGGTGTGACGATAATAATTACGCTCACAACACCAAAGTCAAAACAATAAAAGTTATTGTGACAGTTTGTAACCATGCTATTGATAACGGCATAATAACAAGCCCTGAATTACAGGTGTTGACAAGGAGTTTAAAATATAAAAATATAGACAATATTATCTTAAGTCTTGAGGAAATAAAACTGATAGCGGAAACTAATGTTTTAGAAGGGAATTTAAATGACGCCAAAGATTGGTTATTAATTAGTTGTCACACAGGTCAGAGAGTTTCGGATTTTTTAAAATTTAATAAAGACAGCATCATTAAAAAGGACGGACTTAATTTATTAGACATTAGGCAAGAAAAAACAGAAAACCCTATTTTTATACCTATAGTTGATGAAGTTCTTGATATACTTAATAAAAGAGGTGACTTCCCTCCAATTTTTTCTAAAAACAATGATAGTAATAGTGCGATATACAACTTGCTAATAAAGAAAGTGTGCAAGCTTGCAGGGATTAATAAAATAGTTACATCCAATAGGAAAAACCCAAAAACAAACAGATATGAAATTAAAGAAGAGCCAAAATACATGGCGGTAACGTCACACATTGGCAGGAGGTCATTTGCAACAAATTATTATGGAGAAATAGAAACACCTTTATTAATGAGTGTTACAGGGCATAAAACAGAAGCTCAATTCTTGCGCTATGTCGGAAAGACACAAATCCAAAACTCAATTTTACTTGCTAAAAAAATGAAAGAATTTAAAAGCAGGTTAGCAAAAGAGAAATTAGAAACCTCATCTATAAACGGACTAACCAACAAGCTTAAAGCAGTATAAAATCAAATAACCATAAGTTAATCTTAAGCCTCTTACTAATCCAAGAGGTTTTTTTATGTTCAAAAGGTTCAAAAGAAAAAGCATAAACAAGCATGTGAAAAATATAGACATTTATCTCAGTAAAGGAGAACAAATAAGCATACCCCAAATACCATAGAAACATTTATTCTTCAGTTATATTATAATTACTACCCTATAGGAGAAAATAGGTAGGGGGTATAGTAAATTGTAAACGTAACATTGTAAAGTTTTGAAAAAAGTACATAAAGGAACAAACAGAGAGAACCCAACAATAAGAACAAATAACCCTAAAGATACAATAGATATAGGAGGGTATGAAGTACATAAGAATGAAGCCCCCAAATACTATGATAGACCCGATATAACAAAGGGGGGGCGGTGGACTTTGAAAAATTCATTAGATAAGGAAGCATACATAGAATGGATTAAGTACAACCGAAAAAAAATTCACAACGAAGACAAGTATTATACAAGTGATAACGGGAACATAAGGTTGGCTCTAGGAGACCCTCTATTCAGCAGCAAGGTAACTATGCTATCAGGGCATGAAAAAGAAACAGCAAAGGCATTGTGGGAAAAGTACAAGAAAAATAATACAAAGATAAAAAAGGCTGCAGCAAAGGCATTTGATTATAATGGCAATTTAGGAAGGTCTAAAGAACAATTGAAAAAAGATCGTTTACCGCTTGAAACAATACAGATAGGTTTGAATAAATTTAGTTCAAAGGTCATTGATATGTTTGGGAGATTATTCACAGCTGACGAAATTAAAACAATTGCAATAAGGGACTGGCAAATTCCCTGTACCATAAAATCACTCGTTTGGTTCAGGGAAGAACACATTCAGGAAATAGTAGAACGTGTTGAAGCATTCAGAAAAGATTTTTCAGACATAAGGCTTACAGAAAAAAGAGGACGTATTGAAGAATATGTTGATATGTATAAACGTGCTAAAAGAACCTATGATGAAAATGGTTCAAGAGTATGGGGTGAATTTGCAGCAAAGCTCTTAGCACACATTGAAAAAGAAGTTGAAGGGGACGTTTTAAGAATAGACGCAAACATTAAAATTGAACACCATGTCACAATGCAAGTTCAACAAGAGATCTTGAAAAAATCTAATCTATCACAAATCATTTTATCCAGAGTGGCATCGAGAATGCAAATAAACCCCATTCAGATGATCGCTGATATGAATACAAACATATATGCACAATTCAACCCAATGATCAATTCTCATTCAGAAGAAGAACTTGGGGAGCTATATCAGGATCTGGAGTATCCAAGTATTACACCGTATGACTTTCATTTTGTGGAGCAAAATCAGGCCACTATAAGTGAGGAACGTAAAAATAACATAGAAGAGACTAACAGTATCAGAGATAAAGCAAGAGAGGCTGAAAAATCTCATAGTACGAGGGCGCAACTTCTATCTGCTCTGGATAAAATGGAAAAAGATAACAATGAAAGAGGGGCATCTTTAGATCTTTTAGTTCAGCAAAAAGGGGTAGATGAAGCAGCAGAGGCCGAACGTAAGAATGAAGCTAATAAGCGCAAAGGGAATCGAACAACTAGCACTAGATGGAATAAGGAAACTAGAGCTGAAAAACAAAGGCTTGAAAAGAAAATAAAGAAGTCTAAAAGGAAGAAAAAATAAAAGTGTAGTTTTGTACTACATAACATATTAAAATAAAAGCGTTAGCTATTATTCTGTATATAGAAATCTGACAGTTTCACTTTACCTACAGGAATGATAATACTAATGCTCATGCTTTGGCGTGGGTATAAGTTGTTTGTTCGTAGGTGGGTTTTGTCAGAACCTCTATATTAGGATAAACTGCAAACCCACGCTTTTTTATTCAATAACTTCACGTAGGGTTTGTGTGATATTCTATAACACAAATATGAAAATAATTAAAAACTCAATTTTACTATTACCAACAATAGTTATTCTAAGTTGGAGAGTACATTCTGCTAGAAGAATCCCAAATATTATAGAAATATCTTCATAAGAACTACGGAGAGTACATATTAGAAGATCCGAAATAGGAGAACAATTAGTTCATTCTGAAAAAAACATAACAATCTACAAGGTTTATGTTAGTGATTACAGTTACTGGGATAGTGAAAGAAACAGCAAAAACAGTTTGGATCAAAAGCAAGTGCCCAAAGGCAAACTACGGAAGAACTAAAAGATTTTTAAAAACACTTTTAATCGGCTGTGAAAAAGCATAAATAAACACAGTCATAAATTAAAATAAAGATGAAAAAATTATTATTATCGTTAATACTGTTAATTAGTATACAAGGGTTAGCACAGAAAGATTTAAGTCAAAAGAAATTAAACAAAATATTTAAACAATTAACAAAAGCCTACAACCCAGAAGGGAATATAATATACATAAAATACGAACAAGAAGAAATTAACAAAGTTGCCAATTGGTTCAGTAAATATAAAAAAAACGAGTCCTTGTTTCGTATGTGGTGTAATAGCTTATCAGCAGATTCTACATATATTTTAACTCCTAGAATAGACTTAGAATACAAAAGCTATAAAAATGGAATACTACATAGTATAGATGACAAGCCAGCTGTATTTAAAGATTTTGGTGAAGAACAATACTTCTATAAAGACGGTGTTTTACATAGAGATAATGATAAACCTGCATATATAAATAGAGACAGAATTAAATACTATGTTAATGGTAAATTGCATAGAGCCCACGATAATCCTGCATCTTATACAACAAATAAATACTCAAGAATTGTATCGCCAGAATATTATAAAAATGGTACTAAATACACACCACAATATGTATTAGACAACAAAGCTAACGAGAAAAAAGAAGCTGAAAAAAGAATAGCTAATCAAAAGGCTAGAAGAGCTAAGGAATGGAAGCGAAAAGTAACCCCCTTCAATAAATCAATTAAATATTTTGAAACTATTATTAAAGAAAAATATACAGCTATCAATGTAGAAAAATCATTGTCAAATAAATACAAAATATCTAAAGTATCGGATAATTGGATTAGAGGAAATAAATTAGGTCAAGAGTCTAGACTAATGACAAGTATAGTAGAGTTTCATAAAAAATATGGAATGGAAACTTTAATATATTTTGAAGAATTAAACTATAAAACAAAGTCTAAATACAGTGAAGATAACATGTATAAACTAGGCTATAACCTTGTAAAATCATACAGAGTTAGAGGTAAAGAAATATATAGATACAGTAACATTAAAAAAGGCATTACTATAGAAATATCTTATGGCGGTTATATTACCGTTTCAATGAAATATAGTGATAGTGATAGATTCATCTATTATCTAAGAGGTGCTTAATATATATTAAAGAAGAAGTAAGCTACTACGAGACATTCGTTGGAGAAGCTTTAAGTTAATCAAAACCTTTGCCTTAATTGGTGAGGGTTTTTTGTTTTACGAAATATTCTACATAATAGCAATTAATTGTATTCACAATCAGTTGTATTTCAGTCAATCAATAAAAATACCTTTAAAAGAGCTAATGAGCAGGGTTGATTCTGAAAACAATAAAGAAAGATTCGTTTCAATTGAATTAAACAAAAACAAATTCTTTTCAGAGTTCATATAGGTGTACGAAGATGTAATAAACCTCTTTGAAAAATATAAATTTATAAACGATGAAAACAGTGCAACTAATTAGCATTACTCCTGAAGAATTACAAAAATTGATTACTACAGCGGTACAACCGTATTTAGAAGATATTAAACAATACCTCCAACCAAAAGAACCTGAACAATATTTATCTAGAAAACAAACCGCAGAATTACTACATGTAAATCTATCAACGTTATTTCATTGGAATAAGAGCGGAAAATTGTGCAATGTAGGTATTGGAAATAAGGTTTTGTATAGGCGTTCAGACATTGATAAAGCATTAATCGATTTACGCGGTTAATTGACTAGTCCTGCTTTTTACAATAATTCAGCTATACATCCCATAATTAAGAGTGTAAAAAAGGTAGTCTTCAAAACTTCCTATTCTATTGCTCAAAAATTTACGCTCTATTGTTATAATCTCTGAAAAATATTTAGCCAAAGACAACAATTCCTTAATCATAACACATCATGGGAAAAACAATAAAAACATCAGTAATCCCCTTGAAGTTTAGTCACTTACAAAACAAATCTAATTTAACAAATAAAAATTATGACAATGCAGTTAGTAAAATTCGTATTGATGAAATACTAAACAAAAAATACCATTTGCCCGAACGAATAGAGAAAAACAAACCGCTTTTAAAAGTAAAAGATAGTTAGTTTGTACGATACTACTAAAATAGTAAAGATTATTGACAAGTTGCCTGAAGAAGTTAATACCAGACCTGTAGAACCTTTTCAATGGAATAATTGTTTATGGTTACCACGTTTTAATAAATATGGCGAAGTGACGATCTATGAGTCATATTTAGGGAATTTAAAACTACGCTTAAGGGGTTCAGAGTTAACAATATGTAATAGCTTGCAAAAGTTTTATATGCAGAATAACTATGAGGCGTTTACTTTTTCTCAAGTGCAGGATGCTATTACCAAATTAGACACCTATTTTGATTTTGATCTATATAGCGCGGAAGTAAAAAAAACAGCAGTAGCAGTGGTAATAAGTGATTCAGAAGATAATTCCTTTAAAAATTGGATAGAGTATAAAAGCAATAAACCAATATTAATGAGGAATGGCACAAAAATATATGGAGCTCATTTTAAAGGAACTAATTACAATATAAAAGGCTATAATAAAACCTATCAAACACAGGCAGAAAGCAAAACAACCTTAACTAAAAACTTAATACGTTTTGAGTTAGAAGCTAACAATAGGTATTTGAATGATCGCAAGGAATCAATAGGGATATATACAGTCGCAGATTTAGTTAATAAAAATAAGTTTGATGTATTAGGCAATGAGTTATTAAAGGTTTATGATACAATCAAAAAACAGCCAATCATTAATTTTAAAGAATTGCAACCAAAGGAAATAAGATTGTTAGCAACAATGTCAAACGAAGCTACTTCTAAAGGTTTAAAAAAATACCATCAGCACACATTTAAAAAAGATAGAAAAGACTATTTAAAACTATTAAGAACTTTTGATGATAATGAACTTGAAAAAAAAATAAGAAGTAAGATTTTAGAGCAAATTGAATATTGTAAAAATAACTAACGTTTTATAACTTGTAATATACCATAAAACAGGGGTAAAAACACACTCCCCAAATAACCAATAACAAAACACTAAAAGAACACTATAACAATAGTTCAAAGGGTTAAACACACCTAAAGGGATAAACAGGCTAAAACCACCAATAACAAATACAGGAACACTACCAACACTATCAGATATACTTCAAAGGGTTAAAGCCTAAAAACCAATACTAAGGAAAACACCTAGCCAAACAATAAAACAAATAGTTCAAAGGGTTAAAAACACCTAAAGGGATAAACAGAAGAAGACGTAAGAGCAAAATTCAATCAGCCGATAAAACCCAAGCCGAAAGTTAGTTTTATTGGCGCTGAGGTTTTAAAAAAGACTATTTCTACAAGAGATACTAACTATTTCATTGCTTTTTTGGTTGTCCTGTAGAATTATGATACAGCCTATGATTTAGTAAACAAATGCAACATAGGGACATCAAAACGTTGGCAAGGTGCGACGGTATTTTGGCTAGTAGATAATTCAAGAAAAGTAAGGACTGGTAAAATAATGCTTGATAACGCTTCTAACGGCAAAAGGGTTAAGGATCTTTCAGTTATATCAATTGGGCACATAAAGCTCTTAAACTAGATGATTTTAGCTTAAACCAATGCTTATTTGGCGAACATTTATTGAATGAAGATAGAAATAAGCCAGTAGCGATAGTAGAGAGTGAAAAGACCGCAATCATTTGTAGTGTGTTATTACCTGAGTTTATTTGGTTGTCCTGTGGTAGCGTCAACAACTTAAACGTGGATACTCCTTACTGATTTTAAACCCAGTGGTCATTTACCTTACAAATAGTAATATAATAGCTTACTTTTTTCTTAATGGCTTTTTGTACGTTTGACGATAATCACTCAATAAATTTAAAGTAATAAGATATCTATACGGATTCTCGTAATAAAATCATTTAGTTTCTAGATAGATTTGTTGAGGTTACTGAAAGCTGTATCACTAATTATGGTGAGGCAAAAATACCTGATAATAGTCATTTCATAAGTTTTAGTAATAGACTAGATTTGATGATACAAAAAAGATAAGTTAAATATATTAAATTAATACAGCGTATTAGTTTTTTAGGTAAAATACAGCACATGCGTTAGTAAATTAAAAGTTATGAAAGAGAAATTTAGCAGAACATATGATGAATTATATGAAATATACCCCGAAAGATTCTTTTTAGATAAGCTATATAGGACTAGTTTTCCAATGCTTAAAAGGATGAGGTCTGAGTATCGAGAATTCTTTATAAAAGAAGAATTATTCTCTGAGTTAATAAAAAGAGAAATATATGAATTTGAGTTAATAAATAAGTTCCCGTTCAGGACAGATGCTAAATATTTTTTATTAGTCAATTTTAACAATATGATAGTCAAACCATTATTGTATCAAGTATTAAAAGGAGATACAGAACTATCAGAAATCCAAATAAATGACTTAATTAAAACAGATATTAAGACAATACTTAGGCATAGTTTAGAGATAAAGAAAGAAGATAAAATTAGTGGTCATGAAATTATGAAATCAATTGATTTACTTTGGCCAACTTTAAACTCAACTAAAATTGAACTTTGGGGATAATGGAAAATAAACGATTTGCTTTAGATATCGGAGTAACTTTGAGTAGCCAAATAATTAATGCTTGCCTTTCAATGCTTGCCATAATTGGTGCTGTTTTTATATTTATCATAGACAAAAGAGAGACCTCTTTTATGTTCTATTCCTTAATTTCTCTTGGATTTATTTCTTTCATATATAGTATAATTATTGGAGGAAAGGGAATTAATATCATTAGGAAAGAAAGCTTTGCAGATCAATTAGAATTGGACTCTTCAAAATCTTACTTTAATCAACAAGCAATATTTTGCCTTTTTGGAATATTTACTTGTCTTATGAGTTTATTTTTTACAGGAAGAATCGAAAATGAAAATAAAGAGTTAACAAATATAAATAAAAATATACAAGAGTTAATATCTCTTAAAAACGAGCAATATAACAAGACAGATTCTTTAGTTATAGAAATTAAAATATTAAAAGAAAAGTTTAATGTTTTAGAATTGAAACAAAAAGAAATTTGCAGAAATAAAATTAAAGCGCAATCAATAAAAAATCAACCTAAAGGGAAGTGAAAATATTGTCTAACATCACCTATAAGTAATTCGAGTTTTGGTGTTTAACTATAAGATTTGTGTATTTTAAACTTTCGCTAAATCTTTTAAAAGCGACAAAATTAAGAACAAAACAAAAAACTCATAGCTTGTTTCGGCACGAAAATTAACGGGTTTTCTGCACCGTAAAATTCATAGCTAAACGTTAGTAGTAATTTAAAACCAACCTTAATGAAAAAAATTAAAATTGAAATAATTGAGCTTTTTGAAAATGCAAAAGCAACAAAAGAGTTTGAATTTATTCAAGTTTTAATGAATTATAAAAGTATGGGAAGTTTGAGGTCAATGTCAAACTTGTATGAATGGTTTGATGCCTTAGAATTTTATAAAGCGCTTTACGAAAAACATACTGGAAATGAAAAATATAGAATAGGTTGTTTAATCTATTCTACCTTTTTTGAGAGTAGTGATTTTTACAATATATTAGGTAGCCTTTGCCGTATTCAATTAGGGTATAGAAGTTCTTCTTATTTATTCTTTAAGACAAAAAAATCTGAACGATTACTTGGAACTGGAGAAAAAATTGGGATGATTTCCGAACTTTTAGATGATTCTGACAATAACGAAATTTCAAGATTTTTTAATGAAAATCATTTTAAAGAAATCCGAAATACATTTTTCCATTCAGCTTATACATTAATTGATGATCATTACCAGTTATTTGATTCTGAATCAATAGTAATTGACGGAGTTGGAAGGAATTATTTTGATGTTAACGAATTTCTCTTACCTAAAATTTTAAATATTATAGAGTTTTTCGATCAATTTAGAGAATGTTTTTTAAGTCATTTTGCAAGCTATCAAGAAAATAAAAAAGTTAAAGGAAATTTCCCTAACCCTGTAGTTGCAACAATTCTGGGTTCTAAACATGGACTCAAAGGTTTTACGATGGAAAAAACAGTTCAATTTTTTGGCGAATGGCACGATTCAGGGATCTACTATGATGAAAAAATGAAAATGTGGACTGGAAAGAATATTCGGTTTGACTTTCCACAAAAAGAAACTGTTGAAATTGATGAAACACTTCATCGTTATGAAAACAAAGACAACATAAAAAATCAAAATGAATTTTGGAATTTGCTCGAAAAAATAATAGAGAGAAACAATAAACCAGAATTACTCAGAATTTTGAACTTATTAGTAAAATTTGGAGATGTAAGATATAACAACTGGAAAGAAGAACAGAACAATTACAAAAAGGATAGTTTGAAAAGATATATCAAACCATTTTATGAAAAAGCGATTGAAATAAAACTTCCTGTGGACTTCACCGATTTGAAGATATTGTTGAAAGAAATCGAATAATAAAGGTACACAACAACGTGTGTAAAACATAAAATTTTGGCTATATGTTAACCCGAAAAGTTAGTGTTCTTTTATACGCTGTGTTTCATGCACAAGACCGATAGCATTAATTAATACTAAGAAATTAAATGAGTGATAATAAAGGAATTGACATTTTCGGGATTAAACCAGTAGCGAACGCTATAGACAAAACAGTACAAAAATCACTTGAAGGAATTGAAGGGTTTTTACAATTAACTTGTAAACCAGCATTAGGTGAAATTGGACTGTTAATGCAAGACCAAGTAAGACATTGGCGTTTAAGTAATGTTCTTAAAATGTTAGAAAAAGCACAGGATAAACTACAGTTCAATAATGACAAATTAGAACTTAAATCACATCCTAGAGTAGGTTTGTCTATTATTGAAAATAGTTCTTTAATTGACAATGAGGAAATTCAAGAAATGTGGGCAGGATTATTTGCGTCATCTTGCACAGAAGAAGGTAATGATGATGGCAATTTAATTTTTACAGATTTACTAAAACAATTAACGACCACTCAAGCTCAAATTTTAAAATACGGTGTTGAAAACAGTCGTAAAATAATTTATCCAAATGGTCTAGTACTGTCCGAACATTTTGAAGTTCATTGTGAAAAGTTATTCGAACTTACAGGTATTAATAATTTTTTTAGAATTGATCGTGAATTAGATCATCTTCGAACATTAGGGCTTATTGGACTTGAATTAGGAGGAGGATTTAACGCTGGTTCTCAAGAATTAATAGCTGATATAACACCAACATATCTATCACTAAGTTTGTATGTGAAAACCCAAGGGTCAACTTCAGATCCAGACATTTTTTGGGTTGATGAATTGATAACTAAGGAGCAATCAGACAAAGAAATGGAAGAAGTTGCAAATAAAATAAAGCTGAAAACAAAGCCTATAAATAATACGTTTTTAAGTATTTAAAACTTAAGCTTTTGTCGACACGAAAATCTGTGGGTTTTCTGCCCCGCAAAATTCATAGCTAAACGTTGTGTTTCATGCCAAAAAATCCAACCGAACAAACTGTACATTTGGTTTTTTTTCTAACGCACAACCTAAATTAAAAAAGCAAAAGAGTAGTTCCTTGTCAACACTTAAACAAATAGAATATAATGAGTAGACTCCAAACAATCGAAAACCAACTTAAAGCAATAAACGGAGCCGTATTTCAAGAGCTTTGTGATAGTTATTTAGCTATTAGGCATAATAATTATTCTGCGTTATCTCGAGTTGGAAGCCAAGTAGGAAAGCAAAAGACTACAAGAGGTACTCCTGATTCTTTTTTTCTACTTCCTAACGGAAATTACCTTTTTGTAGAGACTACAACCGATATAAGTACTAAAGACAAACTATCAAAGGATATATTAGCCTGCTTTGATTTTAAGAAGACTAAGATACCTATAAACAAAGTTGAAGAAATAATTTTGTGTATCAATTGGAATATAAATCAAAAAGAAATACTAAAGCTAAATAAATTAGTAAAAAGATATAACAACAATTCGATTGTTAGTTTTATTATGTTGCAAGAATTTGGGATAGAACTTCATTTAAACCATAGAGATTTAGCTCACATTTATTTGGGATTACCTTTAGATACAGGTCAAATAGTATCAATAGAAAACTTTATCAAAGAATACGATCGAGCTTCAAAGGGTATTGCAACACCTTTGAACAATACATTTTTACATAGAGAAGTAGAATTAAAGCAATTAAGTAATGCAATAGATAGTCACGATTTTATAATTCTTACAGGAGCTCCTGGAGTCGGAAAAACAAAATTAGCAATTGAAACTATTAATGATTACCTATCAAACAATGAGTCTTACCAAGCATATTGTGTTTCATATAAGAATCATACTTTACTTGATGATTTGTATCAATATTTTGATGTAGACAAAGATTATTTGCTTTTTGTAGATGATGCAAACAGAATTGATGCATTTGAACAAATCACAGGTTTTTTTAAAGCTAATAGAAACGGTAAACTAAAAATAATAATAACTGTTAGAGATTACGCATTTCAAGGAATAGGACGCAAATGTCAAGAGTTTTCAACTCAAAGAATAGAATTGCAAAAGTTTACAGATGAACAAATTATTGACATAATAAAGTCTGAACCATTTGAAATTCTGAATCCTGATTATCACAAAGAAATAGTTAGAATCTCTGATGGAAATCCAAGGTTAGCAATAATGACTTCCCTTTTAGCAAAAAAAGAACAGAATTTATATGCTTTGCATAATGTATCGGATTTATTTGAAAAGTATTTTTCAACTTTCATTAAAGATGATGGCGAGTTTGAAAATCCTTTAAATATTAGATGCCTTGGAATTATTGCTTTCTTTTACACTATTCCATATAAGAATAAAGAAGTGACAGAATCAATTTTAGAAAAATTTGATATTTCATACAATGATTTTATAGATACAATTGATAAGCTTGATAAATTAGAATTAGCAGAGATTCAATTTGAACACGTAAAAGTTCCTGAACAAAATCTTGCTACATTTTTCTTTTACAAAGCATTTATAAAAGATAACTTACTGTCTTTTCAAATTCTATTAAATAACTATTTTGAAAATTATCAAAATAGGTTTACAGACAGTATTATTCCAGCTAATAATACATTTGGTTCACAAAACGTAATGGACAAAATTAAGCCTGAGTTAGTTAATTATTGGAATCTGATTAAGTACAACAGCGACAAGTCTTTTGATTTTCTCAAATCGTTTTGGTTTTATTTACAAGACCAAACTTTAGAGTTCACATATCAGTATATAGAAACGTTTCCGAAAATTGAAGAAACTACATTTGACACTTCTTATGAAAACAATCAATTCAATTATGACAAGGATACTATAATTGAATTACTAGGTAATTTCTTTTGTCTTAACAGTAATTCTCTTAAAGATTCAATTGAATTGTTATTCGAATATGTCACCCGAAAACCTGATAAATTACCAGAACTTATTCATAAAATAAGGAAGTCATTAATTTTTGATAGTGATGATGAACGTTACGATTTTTATAGACAAAAGACTCTTTTCAATATTTTAATAGATGGTGTGAATAATGATAATGAGTTACTTTCAATATCATTTTATGTGCTTTCAAAAACCTTTCTGTCGTATAAATTTCAGCAATTTAAAGGAGGAAGAAATAATAGTTTTATTCACTATCAATATCCAGTTCCAAACAATAATACTATTCAAGAGTTTAGAACAAAAATATGGGATGCATTAGATAATAGTTTTACATCCCGTCCTGAAATGTCTTTTAAATTATTAAAGAATTATTCACGAGTTCATCCAGATGTAAATAAGGAAATAATGGAATTCGACATTCCGTTTGTTCTCAATATTATTGATAAGTATTTAAGTATTGTAAAATTTGAGCATTGTAAATATGTTCAAGACCAGATTAGATGGTTCAAAAGACACAACTTCGATTTGCCAGAGTTCTCAAATTTTACAAACAAGTTTGTTAATGAAACTTACTTAACATTCTTGAAAATAGATTGGAATAGATTTAGAGATAAGGAAATGTATGAATTTGATGATTTACAAGAGTATGACAGATTAAAAGAGACAGAAATAAGAACCTCATTCATACTAACCAATGTTGATGAAATAAATACGTTTTACGACACTTTCACTCTATTAAAAAAATCAACAGAAAATAATTGGAATTATAATAATACTCTTGATTTTGTTATTGATGAAAATTGCTCAATAGATTTTGATATTGGACTTTCTTTGCTTAGCAAAGTCATAGAAAAAGGAAATGAAATAAAATATATTCCGAGAGGTGCTTTTAGAAATCTATTAAAAACTGAAAACGCGGTAAATCAAATTTGGAAAATCATACAATCAAAGGATTTTGATTTAAAAGAACTTTGGGAATTATCATTTTATGATAATATAGATGATTCTATGATAAATGAGAGCTTTACAATGTCATTGATAAATACGATAAGTAAAATGGCTAATCCTAACACTATTCATTTTGAAAGACTCGGGCGATTTTTAATTGTAGAACCAAATTTATTTCAAATAATTTTAAATACAATTACAGAAAAAAACGAAAGGGAAAATACAAGATTACAAGTTTGGATGGATTTTTTCAGTAAATATTTTGATAATCTGGGAGATGATATTGCACTAATCAAAAAAGCTTACATCCAACAATATATAATTCAAAATCATTTTGACTTTGAAGGAAAAGGGTTTCTAGAGATACTAAAAAGAGATAGAAATTTCTTAATAGAATTTGTAGAGAGTATGTATTTAAAGACAGACAAGAATAGTCTTAGTGGAGACTATAGCGATATGAGCTATGTTTGGAATATAGAAAACATAGAAGAAACATTAATCAAAGTGTTCGATTTAATAATAGAAAAGGATTTATATTTTGGAATATCTGAACATTTTTGCAATACTTTCTTTCGAAAGCTAAAAAAAGAACATAAACAAAAAGGGGATAATTTTATTAGACAATATGTAATTAAAAACAATAAAGATTTCAAAAAAATGCAAGTGATTGCAGATATAATAAGGCACTCGAGGAAAGAAATATTTGATGAAATATTCAAATTATATGTTTCATTAAATCAAGATAAAGAAGCTTTTTGTGAATTATTATGGCGTGATAGTGTTCGAACTTATTCTGGTAATGTGAATATTGGAGATGTTAATGCATCTGAATGGAGAAAACTATTATCACTTGTAAACAAATTAAATCTTGGAATAAAATCTCTCCCAATAAAAAATCACATTAGTGAACAGATTGAATCTTGTCTACAAAGTGCTGATTGGGAAAGGAAAAGAAAGTTTTTAAGGAAAAATTATTGAAAAACCAGAGGTAAAATCCATACACATTTGTAATTAGCATCAGCCAACGTTTTTCCAAAAATCAGAAAAGATTAAGTCTTTGCCAACGCTAGCAAATTTGTTGAAAATGTACGAAAATTCATCACTGTATATAATTAATTACTACTTTACTTACTATAGTTCCTTTGGACTTTCTATCGGTGAATTATTTATTAAATTTAATGCTTAAAAAAGGCAACTAATCTTATACAAGAACGTTGTATGTAATTATAGAAAAATGAAAATAAGAATAATAGAAGAAAAGACAAATAGTTGGGATAAATATCAAATCTATTATGAAAATGAAAGTATAGGCTGGGGGGATATGAGCTATGACGTTAAGGGGAAATTAGGTTTACAAATTAATTCTGGAAAAAGTAACTTATTCTTCGATTATAGTTTAAATGACTTAAAACAATTAAACTCCACTTCCATATCTTTACCCATTGACTCAAAAAAATTTACTTCCTTAGACTGGATGGATGTTCAGTCTGTTCTTGTTTTATCAATGAATTCTTCTCCCTATTTATATGTTAGACCAAATGTTTTGAAATGGGATAAATTAATAGGTATTGAGGAGTTTGCTTTTAGTTTCAAAAAAGCTTTAACTGAAATTGGAGGAATAACTAGTGATTTCGATAAACTTCATCCAGATGATCTATACTTTGGTTTTAATCTTTCTATTGATCAAACAAATGAGAATATTGGCTTTCTTTATAATTATTATTTAGAATTAATTAATAAAATTGCAAATGAAGTTTTTGTCTCTCTTTTAAATTCCCCAACTATTAAATCGATAATTCAATCATTTAAATTCCCTCCAGAAATACAGTCTTCTTGTGAGCAATATCTAATATATTTCTCAAGATTCCTTTCTGACCTTGGAATTAAAGCCACAACAAATATTACCTCCAAAACTAATGAGACCCTTTTCACTATCACTCCAGAGAATAGTAAAGAAGCTCTTAAGAATATTAAAAGCGCATTGGATATATATTTGAATTTGCCAAATGTTGAAAATATAGAAATCGTAACTAAAGAATATAAAGATGTTAGTGTCCAACAACTATTCTCTAATATCTATCACTTAAAATCTCAATTATTATTAGCAAATGCAACTATCCAATTGAAAGATTCTACAATTGCAAATTACAAAATCGCATTAAATAAGGATTTA
>Ga0209291_1002135_pt1 | contig 16469 bp, 16 predicted proteins | sample GOMGulsemesocosm_FD_184633 | JGI IMG/M metagenome (GOLD analysis project Ga0209291, IMG submission 184633) | Methane-oxidizing microbial communities from mesocosms in the Gulf of Mexico - GOM9B Gulf of Mexico (SPAdes) (version 2) | ecosystem: Environmental > Aquatic > Marine > Cold seeps...
CACTTAAAACTTAAGGTGGTTATAGCAATGGGGCTCACCTCTTACCTTTCCGAACAGAGAAGTTAAGCCCATTAGCGCCGATGGTACTGCAGTTATGTGGGAGAGTAGGTCGCCGCCTTCTTTAAATATCCTCAATATCTTATGATGTTGGGGATTTTTTTTGCAATAAACTAAAACATAATCAATATTTAAATGACTTTACAAGTTCCATAAATTTAATATGATTTAGATATAACTAGAACAGTAGACACTAATTTTTTATATGTATTGTTGGCTGATGAAAATAAAAACCCTCTTCATTAAAACTACTCGTTAACTGGGCAGTTTTAATGAAAAGGGTTTTGGTATACTAATAATGGAATAAAGTAACCATTTGTCATATTCATCCAGGGAACCCTGAAAATCCACACCCAATAACAATTAGTGTAAATGCATTAGACGCACATTTAGCGCATGGAGATACTATTGGAGATTGTGGAGCAACTTCAGGTAATAGATATTATGTAACTTTTCATAATCATATTGATGGTAATGCAAGCCCTGAGAATATTGAAATGATGCAGTATATGGAATTGAATTTATAAACTTTAATAATTATTAATACTAAAAAAAAACACTCTTCAAAAAGAGTGGTTTTTAGTATTGTTTTAGAAGTATATTATTTTTTAAAGAATGCTGATATTCCTTTCAATTGTTCAATATCAAAATCTGAATTTTTTAATGCTTGAACTAAGCTTAGTAATTGCGAAGGGTTTATATCATTTCCTAGTACACGAACAATTACAAATCCTTGAGAATTATCGCTTCCAAAAACTACAACTTCATCAATAGATGTTTCAGACCCCAGGTATTTAATAATAGCTCCTTGTTTTTCTGCTCCATACTTAATAAGCGTTTTATAGGAATCATCAGCTAAAATTGATTTTATTTTAAGCTTTTCAGATTCATATATAGAACTGTTGCTATCATTTTTATTAAACCCTAAGAAGTTAAGTTTTCCAATTGAGTTATAAGCTTCCTTTTGTTTTTCGGTAAGTGTATTCTCATCAATATTTAAAGCACTTGATGGTATATCAATTGCTATAAAATTGTTGTTTTCTTGATTGTCAACATAATATTTTTGTAGTGATGGTTTGTTATTACAGCTAATAAGAAAAAATGTTATAATAATGAGAGTTACTATATTTTTGATTGATTTCATTTTGATTGATGTTTTTAAGCCCTCTCAATTATATATGAATACAATTGAGAGGGTGTTAAATTATTTACTTCCTTTTCGCTTTTTTTAAATGTTCTCCTCCTGGAATATTCATCTCTTTGGTTAACTTAGAAACTTGCTTAAGATCAAAATCACCAGTTAAAGAAAGTAATACTGTTTCAATTTCTTTTCCTTCAACTTTTAAGTCAGTACCTTTTACAAACATTAATAGCTCACTAACTTTATTAGCGTTACTACCTTCCTTCATGTAAAATTTTACGTTAGTGTCACCATCTTTCACACGCATTAACTCTTGTAAGCTTGTTTTTTTAAGGTAGCTACTCATCATGTTTTGCATTTTTGATGTATTAGCTGAATTTTTACTTACAAAGACTTTTAAACTTGTAATGTTTTTAATTAAGTTGATGTATTCATTTGCTTCTGGATCATCAGTACTTACATCTATTTTGCTCATTAAATTGAACATATTTGCATCTACTATTACTGAAGTAATACCATCTTGATCTTCTAGCGAGTCAAAATAACTTTGTGCATTAGTAAGAATTGGTAATAATGCCATTCCTAATATTAATATGACTTTTTTCATTGTATTCGTTTTTTAATTGATTATTTATTTGATTTAAAGATTTGATTTTTAGTGTTTTCAAACTCATTTAAGTACCCTACTTTTTCAGCTCCGATATTAAAATTACTTGATACTAACTGTAATGCTTTTTTAGTTTGATAATAGGCTAGTAAAGCTTCTTCCTCTTGAGTATTAGGTTTTACGTTATTATAGGTGTAAAATCCAAAAGCTAATACAAAACTTGCTGCAACAGTAAACCATTTATAAAAGTTTTTTCTAGGTTTTAATGGTACTGTTTTATTAGTTGTTTCATTGTTAGCGATAGTAAAATATTCGAATAGATACTTATATTGTTCTAAATGTGGTGCCACATTTTCTGAAGAAAAATAACTGCGCAATTCTTTTTCTTCAGCAATAGAAGTTTCAGCCTCTAAATACTTTTCTATTAACTTATCTATGTTATTTAATTCCATAGTCGTGTTTTTTGATTAGTTGTTCTCTAATTGTTTTACGTGCTCTAGAAAGGTTTACTCTTACAGCCGTTTCTTTCATTTCTAGCACTTTAGCAATATCCGAAAACTCATATTGTTCTATATCCCTTAACTGCATTATCATACGTTGTTGTAATGGTAGTTGTTGCATTAACTTGTTTACCCAAGCCAAGCTATCTTGATGTTCTACTTGTTTTTGTAAAGCAGTACTTTCATCTTTATAATTATTATGAACAATTCTTAAATTTTGTGCTTGTTTAGATTTTAATCTGTCAAAACAATAATTTTTTGTCATGGTCATAGCAAACGCTTCTGTGTTTTTATAAGTAGCTATTTTTGCTTTGTTAGTCCATAATTTTAATAGTATTTCCTGAGTTGCATCTTCAGCTTCTTCATTAGATACAAGCAAACGCTTTGCCAAACGGTACATTTTGTCCTTAAATGGTAATACCAAGTTTAAAAAAGCTGTTTGAGTCATTTAGTTTTACAGTTGTTCTTATAAGTAAGACGAATCAATTTCTAATTTGTAACAATAAATTATGTTTTTTATTGAAATAACGATTAAATTAGATTTCACAATCTTTTAAGTTCAATTTAAATATTACGACTGATTAGTTACTATATATACAAAAACCTAAAAAATGAAACAATTCAAATACATTCAAATATTAATATTTTTAATTGCGTTTACACTAACAAGTTGTTTTGATGATAATGATGATATGATTCATCCCGCTTCGACTACTGAAATTGGTGATTTTGTGTGGAAAGGAATGAATGGCTATTATTTATATAATGATAATGTTCCAGATTTAGCTGATGATAGATTTGTTACTCAAGGTGATTTAAATAATTATATCAGCGGTTTTTCGTCTCCGCAAACACTATTTGAGAATTTAGTATATGATAGACCTACAACGGACAAGTTTAGTTGGATTGTAAGTGATTATGAAGCTTTAGAAGCTTCCTTTGCTGGTGTATCTAAAAAGAATGGAATGTCTTTTGGTTTTTTTGTAGATCCGGATACTAATAGCAATAAAGCTTATGGATATGTACGTTATGTATTGCCAAACTCTAATGCTGCAAATAATGGAATTATTAGAGGGATGATTTTTAATAGTGTAAATGGATCACAAATTACTTACGATAGTGCAACAAACCAGATTGATAATGGAACTATTGCTGTTTTAAGCCAAGATTCGTATTCAATAGATTTGGCTACATATAATGGTGTTGCAGTTAATTCATTAGGTACTTCAGTTGCATTAACAAAAACAGTATTAACAGAGAACCCTATTTTAAAGTCGTCAGTATTAGAAGTGAATACGATTAAAATAGGATATTTGATGTACAATTCTTTCACAGCGAATTACGATGATGAATTAAATGCAGTATTTGCAAACTTTCAAGCAAATGGTGTAACACAATTAGTATTGGATTTTAGGTACAATCCTGGGGGATCTGTTCACAGTGCTATAACTTTATCAAGTTTGGTGACTGGCCAGTTTGCTGGTCAGGTATTTAGTACTGAACAATGGAATTCAAAATGGCAAAGCTACTATCAACAAAATGATCCTACTCAATTAACTAATGAGTTTGTTTCTCAAACAAGAAATGGACAGGTTTTAAATAGTTTAAATTTAACTAAAGTGTATGTAATTACTACAGGCCGCTCAGCTTCAGCAAGTGAATTGGTTATAAACGGATTGAACCCATATATAGATGTAGTTCAGATAGGAACAGCAACCACAGGGAAGTTTCAAGCTTCAGTAACATTGTATGATTCATCAAACTTCGGAAAGTCTGGCGCTAATCCAGGGCATAAATATGCAATGCAGCCACTGGTGTTAAAATCATTAAACAGTGTAGGGTTTACCGATTATTTCAACGGGTTTAGCCCAGGGCCAACAATGGAATTAGCAGAAGATTTTAGTAATATGGGTATATTGGGTAATGAGACAGAACCTTTATTGGCTCTAGCAATAGCGGATATTACTGGCTCTGGAAAAGCTGGAATTTTGATTAACAAAGAAAAAATAAACAGTATAAAAGCAATTGATTTTGTGAACAACCCTTTAGAAAGTACCATGCATATTGGTAAATAATTGTGGTGTAAATTATAGCGATAAAAAAATGCCTTTCAATATTGAAAGGCATTTTTTATGGATAAGGATTAAAATAGATTAGTTTTTATAAATATTATAAGCTCCATCACTTAATACTATTGTTTCTAATAAACTATTGTCTGTTAAGTCATAAACAACCAATTCTCCTGTTCCAGCATTATAATCTGGTTTAGTTCCAAATAATTTATCATTTCTAACAGCTAATCCACCATATAATAAATCCTGAGTTATTATAGAATTTGTAGGTAGTACAGTATCATTTTCTCCCATTTTATAAATTGCACCATCAGCATAATAATAAATTTGGTGATTACTATAATCAATCATGCTTGGATGCTCAGTTGTTCCAAAGTCTAGTGTGGTAGCTACAGTATTATCCGTAGTATTAATTTTTATTAATTTACCACCAGTTTCATTACCAGTCCAAGAAGGAATACCTTCACAAACTACCCAAATATTATTAGCAGTATCGACTAACATTTCATCAGGGACATCTCCAACATTTATTGTTGTTACTGTATCATCGGCAGCAATTACAGAAACAATGTTTCCTTGATTCCACCCCCCCTTGTTAGTTACATATAGTTTGCCATTTACTGCTATTATTTGTTCAGGGCCTTCAGCTACAGGTATTGTTGATGAAACAGTGTAAGTTGCTAAATCAATTACTGCGATAAAATCATCATTAGCATCAGAACCATCTCCCCAGTTGGTTACGTATCCTTTACCATTGGCAAAAGCCATATAACGAGGATTAACTAAGCCAGTATTTATAGTTGCAACACTTGTAAATGTATACCTGTCTACTATTTCAATTTTTTCAGAGCCGTTTAAAACTATAAAAGCTAAATTATTATAAAACGCTATCGATTGTCCAGTATCTCCTAATGATACATCATTTACATTATTAAATATTGTGTTTTCTGATATGGATATATCATCAGAAACAAAAGAAACAGAAGCTCCTCCACTACCTGCTCCACCTTGGTTCACTATAAGCATACCATTTTGGTAAGCCCCTAAAGATACTGGTTGAAAGTTTACACCTTCATCATCATTACATGATGTGAATGTAAGTGCAGCGGCAAATAGGCCTAAAATTAAATGTTTTGTCTTCATAGTTTAATTGTATTTGTAATGTATTGAGATTAAAAAATTAGTATTTGGCATTGGACGAGATACTACCACCTCGTATTTTTTATTAAATATGTTATTCACTTTTCCTGAAAGTGTAAAGATATTTTTCTTGAGCGCTATATTATAGGATACTCCCGCGTTTGACACCGAATAACCCAATAAACTTTTTGTGTTATTACCGTTTGTAAAGACAGCATCTGTAAATACATTTTCATAAAAGGCTGTAAACTTTTTGAAATGATAGGATATGTTTCCGTTAAACTTATGTAAAGGCACGTAGATAAGTTGTTTGTTCGTTTCTTGGTCTATTGCTTTTACATAAACATAGGTTCCAGAAACATGTGCACGATGTTTTTTATAATGCAGCTCCGTTTGTACAGTAGCTTCGATACCTTGATTTGTTACATTCACAAAATTTTGTGGATGCCACTCACCACTATCATCAGGAGTCCACTTAATCATATCCTTAGTATCAATATAAAAAGCAGCTAATTGAAGGCTACTCTTTTTATATGTAAAAAACTGATTAAAACTAGCCTGATAAGATGTTTCAGGTAATAAATCAGGGTTTCCTAAACCTTCCCAGTATAGATCATTAAAAGTAGGTATTCTAAAATTTTTAGATCCATTTACACTAATTTTATACCATTTTAAGGGTTGATAGCTAATATCCAAGGATCCTATAAGTGGTACTTTATAAGTGTTGGTGGCTTCTTTTCGTGCTGTTAAATTATAAGTAAACCCTTTAAAAGGTTTGTGGTTTACGGATAAAATTCCGGCAATACTTCTTCGGATATTTGTATCAATATTATCACCTTCAGCTTCAACTAAATTGGCGTCTACTGCTGTTTTAATATTTAATTTATGGGAGAATTTATAATCAACATCGGCATTTGCAATAACCGTACTCACTTCACTACCAGAAAATAAATGCTTTTTTCGCTTGTTTTCGTAATATTTAAATTCTTCTTCCAAATTAGCCAACTTCATATTATATGTAGTCTTAGTAGCTTTACGGCTCCAAGCAAGCATGAATCTACTATTTTTATCGTCTAACCTACTTTTTGTGGGCACTGATATGGTTCTTGATGAATTTCTCTTGTTAGTAAAATAGCTAAAATAGGCTTTTAGTACATCGCGTTTTCCTAGTTTATGTGCGGCGTTATATCCTATAGAAAAATTCTCTATTTCCCCATTATCATTTTTTAAGTCAGTTTCTAAAAACGGATAATCATTTTCTGCCGCTTGATGTCTTACATATCCATTAAAATAACTTTTTTCATTAGCAATGGTAAATGCTCCAGACTGGATATAATTCTCATAACTACCTACAGCAGATCTTAAACTAAATTGTTGCTGTTTTTTAAAGTCTATTTTATGCTGTAAATGCACACTACCACCAATAGCGCCACTACCATAAAGTGTGCTTCCTCCACCACTTTTAACGGAAACTTCATTAAAGCCACCTAGGCCAACATTGTTAAAATCAGTTTGCCCTGTAGTTTGTGAGTTGATGTTTATACCGTTCCAAATTACGGCGGTCTGTGAAGAGTTTGTACCTCTGAAGGAAACAGAACTCAACATACCTAAACCGTATTCTTTAAAATAAAGAGTACTATGTTGACGTAATAGATCAGTTAAAGAACCATTTTGATTTTGTAATATAGAATCTGAAATTTTTACAATAATAGTTTTGTCAGCCGCATTTTTTAGTCGCACATCGGACAATGTTACCGTTTCTAATTTAACAATAGAATCTTGTTGCGCATACACACTTGTACATGCAAAGAGAGTTAAAACGAAAATTATAAATATTCTGTTCATACATATAAGCTGTCTTTCGCCAGAAAACAGTGTAATATTTAGTTTATGAATTGGCAGGTCTCCTGACTTACATCTTATTGTTACCTTCCCATCAAAATAGACAGTGGTTTAAAGAGTACAATAAGTGCCTTTCGGCTAAGCTTACAGTTGCTGGGACAGTTTAAGTTTTTCACTTAATTCCCTTTTAATTTAAAATTGAATCCCACTAGTGGGTTTAATTATTCTAGACCATTTATGAACGAAAAATGAAATTAATTAACACTTCATTTATACATCTTTGGGTATTGAATATATCAACTTTAAAACCAAATTCGGCGCGAAAGTAATATTTTTTATTCACTTTTGCAGTATTAAAGTTAACTAATATTAAATGAAAAAAGCAGTTTTTAATTGGAGTGGCGGGAAAGATAGTGCCCTCGCATTACACTATATTCAGCAACAAAAGGAGTATGACATAAAAACACTGTTGACTTCCGTAAATGATACTTTTGATAGAGTCTCCATGCATGGGGTTAGGTCAGAGTTATTGCGTGAACAAGCGATGTCTTTAGGTATCGAGTTACAAGAATTGCGTTTGCCTGAAAACCCAACAATGGAAGTGTATAATACCTTGTTAACAGACATGAATAATACGTTAAAAGAACAAGGAATTACACATAGTATTTTTGGTGATATTTTTTTAGAAGATTTAAAAAAATATCGTGAGGAACAATTAGCTAGTGTAGGAATACAAGCGCATTTTCCGCTATGGAAACGTGATACCAAAGAATTGGTACATGAGTTTATAGATTTAGGGTTTAAAACTATTTTGGTATGTACAAAAGCGGAATTTTTAGGGAAAGAATTTGTTGGTGAAGTAATTACGAAGGACTTTTTAAAAGAGCTATCTAAGAATGTAGATCCATGTGGTGAAAATGGTGAATTTCATACGTTTGTATATGATGGCCCAATTTTTAAAAAACCTATAGATTTTACTATTGGAGAAAAAGTATATAAAACCTATGAAGCTCCAAAGAAAAAAGAAGACGCATGCTTTTCTAGTACACCAAGCACCAAGGAAATGGGATTTCATTTCTGTGATTTAATCCCTAAATAATATCTGTTACAAATTTATATAATGACAAAAAATATAGTATGCTTAGTTGCGTTGATTTTTCTGATTTCTTGTAAGAAAAAGAATACCGAAATAGAAGCTGTTTCTGATAAAGGAGAAACGATTAAAACAGAATTCGCAACGGGTTTTGAAGTGATAGAATATGAAAATTATAATGTCATAGAGCTAAAAAAACCTTGGCCAAACGCAGATAGAACATTTACGTATTTATTGGTAGACAAAAATAAAGAGGTACCAGAAAATATTGCTTATGATGCATTGGTAAGAGTCCCTGTTGAAAAAATTGTAGTTACTTCTACAACACATATCCCTGCATTGGAATCTTTAGGAGAAATTGATAAACTGGTAGGTTTTCCTAACACAAAGTTTATTTCATCAGAAGCCGCTCGTAAACGAATCGATTCAGGAGAAATTAAAGAATTAGGGAAAAATGAAAACATTAATACTGAGGTGCTTTTGGATATCCAACCAGATGTAGTGGTTGGTTTTGCCGTAAATGGTAATAACAAAACATTTAATACCATTCAAAAAGCAGGAATACCAGTTTTATATAATGCAGCATGGATAGAGCAACATGCTTTAGGAAGAGCAGAATGGGTGAAGTTTTTCGGATACCTATTTAAAAAAGAAGTTAAAGCAAACACGGTTTTTAATAAAATTGTAGCGGATTATAAAAATGCTAAAACTTTAGCTAAAAATACAACGGATAGACCTACTGTATTGGCAGGGTCTATGTTTAAAGATGTGTGGAATGTACCTTATGGAAATTCATGGGTGGCACAATTTATTTCAGATGCTGGAGGTGATTATTTATGGGCAACATCCAAAGGTTCAGGGAGTATAGCACTTAATGTTGAATCGGTATTGGAAAAAGCGCAACAAGCCGATTGTTGGATCAGTACTGGTGGGACTGCTGATAAAAAAGAACTTATTGATAGAAATCAACACTATGCTCAGTTCAAAGCTTTTCAGGATAATGATACGTACATCGCAAATAGAAAAGGAGCAACGGGAGGTTTATTGTTTTATGAGCTGGGTCCTAACCGACCAGATTTGATATTAAAAGATTTGATAAAAATATTTCACCCTGAATTGTTGCCTAACCATGACCTGTTTTTTTATCAAAAAATTAAATAAAAATGATACACTATATAACAGGAGGAGAACGATCAGGAAAAAGTAGTTATGCTCAGAAATTAGCAATCTCTTTATCGGATAAACCAAAATATATTGCTACGTCTAGAATATGGGATAGCGATCATCAAAATAGAATTGACAGACACGTGAATGATAGAGATGAGCGTTGGACTTCAGTAGAAGAGGAAAAAGAAATTTCAAAACACATTTTCCCAAAGGAAACAGTTGTAATTGATTGTGTAACCTTATGGCTTACCAATTATTTTGTTGATACTAAAAATAACATTGAGCAATGCTTATCATTGGCAAAAGAAGAGTATAATAAATTATTAGATATTGATGCAAATATCATTATCATATCCAATGAAATAGGAATGGGGATTCATGCGCAAACTGAGGTAGGTAGAAAGTTTACTGAGTTGCAAGGATGGGTAAATCAGCATATTGCTAAACATGCAGATAAGGCTACTTTTATGGTGTCTGGATTAGCGGTAAAATTAAAGTAAAGGAAACTGACTTGTTTAAAATAAGGGCTATTTTAAATATTATAAAGTTACATACGGCGGATAAAAAATAATAAATAGGAACACATGAAAACATTTTCGATAGCTTCAATTAATAATAAGTTAAAAATAACTTTACAGGAAAAAATTGATCATAAAACAAAGCCTATAGGTGCTTTAGGAATGTTAGAGGATATAGCCTTACAAATAGGACAAATACAAAACACACTTACTCCTGAAATAAAATCGCCATCAATAGTTGTTTTCGCAGGAGATCATGGTATTGCAAAAAAAGGAGAGGTGAATCCGTTTCCACAAGAGGTAACTGCTCAAATGGTATTAAATTTTGCTAATAAAGGAGCGGCAATTAATGTATTGTGTAAAACAAATAATATAGATTTACATGTAGTTGATGCTGGTGTAAATCATGATTTTGAGGCTAATGATACAATTATTAATGCTAAAATTGCTTTAGGTACTCAAAATTATCAGGAACAAGCTGCTATGACGAATGCCCAGTGTACTCAGGCTATAAATAAGGGGGCAGATATTATTAAAGATATTCATACCAAAGGGTGTAATACTATTGGTTTTGGAGAAATGGGTATTGGGAACACATCATCTGCAGCACTGTTAATGAGCTCGTTTTTAGATACTCCTATAGAAGAATGTGTAGGAGCTGGTACTGGATTAAATAAGGATGGGATTTACAAAAAAGCGTCAATATTAGCAGCAGTTATTAAAAAGCATCAAGTAGCATCTCCTATGGAAACATTAAGAACTTATGGAGGTTTTGAAATAGCCATGATGTGTGGCGCAATGTTACAAGCGGCAGAGTTAAAAATGATTATTCTAGTTGATGGTTTTATAGTAACTTCTGCATTATTAGCAGCAAAAGCCATTGATGAAAAGGTGCTTGATTATTGTGTGTTTGCACATACATCAGGAGAACAAGGGCATCAAAAAATATTAAGTCATTTAAATGTAAAACCAATATTGAATATAGGCTTGCGTTTAGGTGAGGGGACTGGAGCAGCACTAAGTTTACCAATATTGAAATCGGCAGTTAATTTTTTAAATGAAATGGCAAGTTTTTCTGAAGCTAATGTTACTAATAACTAATTTATGTTAAAAAGAGAGTTGCATACATTTTTGACGGCAATGATGTTCTTTACGAGAATTCCTTGTCCGAAATGGGTTGATCATAACCCAACAATTTTATCAAAAAGCGCGAAATATTTTTCTCTAATTGGGGTGTTAATCGGTGCTATTGGAGCTTTGGTTTTTTTAGTATCGTCCTATCTGTTCTCTAAAGAAATTTCCATATTGTTTAGCATGTTTGCTACAATATATACAACGGGAGCTTTTCATGAAGATGGTTTTGCAGATGTATGTGATGGCTTTGGTGGCGGATGGACTAAAGATAAAATATTAACCATCATGAAAGATTCTACGCTAGGAACATATGGTGTTATCGGGTTAATATTAATTTTAGGGCTAAAATTTTCTGCATTAAATAATATGGGAATTAGCTATTTGCCCTTGTTAATTATAGCAGGTCATAGTACTAGTAGGTTTATTGCAACTACATTGATTTTTACCCATCCATATGTAAGAGATACCAATAGTAAATCAAAACCAGCGGCAACAAAGATTACAAGATCTATGGTTTTTGTGAGTGGTTTTTTAGGTTGTGTACCACTAGTATTCTTCTTTAAATGGCAGGTATTCTTTGTACTGATACCAATGTATTTGTCTAAGATGTATTTGGCCAAAAAATTTAACAAATGGATAGGTGGACAAACTGGAGATTGTGCTGGTGCTGTTCAGCAATTAAGTGAAGTAGTATTTTATTTAAGTTTTATTGCATTATGGAAATTTATTTAATTAGGCATACCACGCCAAAAATAGACAAGGGAATTTGTTACGGGCAATCTGACATAGATGTGCAAGATTCATTTGAAGAAGAGGTTGTCGATATAAAAAAAAATATTCCTACAAATATTAAGAATGTAACAGTTTATAGTAGTCCGTTAATACGATGTAAAAAATTAGCACAATGTTTTAGTAAAGAAATTACTTTTGATAAAAGATTGATGGAGGTTAATTTTGGTGACTGGGAATTACAATCATGGGACGCTATTGATAAAGAAGATTTGGATACATGGATGTCAGATTTTGTTACTATAGCACCACCCAACGGTGAATCATATGCTCAATTGAGTGAGCGAGTAAATACAGCTTTCAACACTATTGTTAATGGCTCAGGAGAAGACAAAATTATTGTAGCTCATGGTGGAGTAATCAGAGCCCTAATGGCAAATATTAAACAAATAGCTTTAAAAGATTCCTTCAATATTAAAATCCCTTATGGTCATGTTGTCAAACTTGTTAAAGATGATAAAGGGATACATATAATGGAAGGATTACTGTTGAGTGAGTGTAACTAGCATAAAAAATAGATGGTGATAAGCTATTACCTAATTACGAATTGTATTTTTACAAAAAAGAATTGAATTGGAAACACCAAAATCATATACTAAAATATTCATAGTGCTACTTATTGTATTGGTGGTTTGTTTCTTTTTAAACATTTGTTTAGGATCAGTAAGTATTCCTTTTAAAGATGTTGTTGCAGCCATATTTGAAGACAATAGTACAAAATCATCTTGGCAGCATATTATTATCAATTACAGAATCCCAAAAGCAACTACTGCACTACTTGTAGGTTCTGGGCTTGGGATATCAGGTTTATTAATGCAAACCTTATTCAGAAATCCATTAGCTGGACCTTATGTTTTGGGATTAAGTTCAGGAGCTAGCTTAGGTGTAGCAATTGTTATTTTAGGGTCTTCTTTATTTGGTGGAGCCTTTTCAGCACTGTTATTAACAAAATGGAGTTTGGTTATTGCCTCAAGTATAGGTAGTTTTTTAGTATTACTAGCTGTAATTTTAGTAAGTATTAAGGTTAAAGATACGATGGCGATTTTAATTATAGGGTTAATGTTTGCAAGTGTTACCGCAGCTATTGTAAATATGCTTTCTTATTTTTCTACTGCAGAACAATTACAACGTTATGTGTTTTGGAGCTTTGGAAGTTTAGGAAATCTTTCATGGAATGAATTGCTCATTTTAGGTGTTATTTATCTAATTGGAGTCATTTTAACCATACTTTCAATCAAATCCTTAAATGCGTTGTTGTTAGGGGATCATTATGCAAAAAGTTTAGGATTGAACATTAAAAAATCAAGATTTATTATCATTGTTGCGACAAGTTGTTTAGCAGGAAGTATAACTGCTTTTGCAGGGCCAATAGCATTTATTGGTTTAGCGGTTCCTCATCTTACAAAACTAATTTTTGATACATCAAATCACAGAATATTGGTGCCAGCAGTATTGTTTTCGGGAAGTATTTTAATGCTAATTTGTGATAGTATAGCACAATTACCATCTAGCGAATATACTTTACCTATTAATGCAGTAACCTCTTTAGTAGGTGCTCCGGTAATTATTTGGTTGTTAATGAGAAAGAAAAAAATGTTTGTATAGGCTACTAAAGGAATTAACTTCTGATGTTTGTATCGAAAATATAATTGTTTTAATTCATACCTAATGTAGGTAGTAGATTTTTTATAAAATTTTGAAAAAAGAAACCGAACATATCGTTTTAAAAGCAACAGATTTATCCATTGGGTATCAATCCAAAAAGGAAACGCATACTGTTGCAAAAAATATTAATTTCGAGCTTAAAAAGGGAGAATTAGTAGGATTAGTTGGTGGGAATGGTATTGGTAAATCTACATTGTTAAGAACCCTTACAAATACACAACAATCTTTAGGTGGGAATATCTATATTAATCATCAGGAATTAACGCATATTAACCAACTTGCTTTGGCAAAACAGTTGAGTGTGGTGCTTACTGAAAACGTTTCACAAACAAATTTATCGGTTCAAGAACTAATTGCTTTAGGAAGACAACCTTATACCAATTGGCTTGGTAGGTTATCTAATACCGATATTGAAAAAACAGCAGCCTCTTTAGATGTCATACAAATTAAAGAACTAGCTCATAAAAAATGTTTTGAATTGAGTGATGGGCAATTACAAAAAGTAATGCTTGCTAGAGCGTTAGCTCAAGATACTGATTTAATTATCCTTGATGAACCTACGACTCATTTGGATTTGTATCATAAAGTGTATATTTTAAAATTATTGCAACGATTAGCTAAAGATACGCATAAAACGATTTTGTTTTCTACTCATGAAATAAATGTAGCACTATCTATGTGTGACAAACTAATTGTAATGAAACAAGATAAAACTCATTTTGGAACACCTCAAGAATTAATTAGTAATAATGCTTTTGACGATTTATTTCCAAAAGATTTAGTCGCTTTTGACTCTGAGAGTTGTTCTTTCAAAATAAAATAGTTTCATACTCCTAAGAGCCTCATTTTAATAGGCAATAATTACCTTACTATAATGTGGCAGGTATCATAATTCTAAGTTAAGTTCTTCAATTCGCCTTTGTTTATTTTAAAAAGTAAGGTTTTCCCTTTTTTATTCTAAGGGGATGCCTTAAAGGAGTTTGTATAAGGTAACATATTTTTGCGCCAGATGTCTATACATATTACAAGGTAATTTTAAATTTTAATGATTACGTTTTTTATTAATTGACACATACTATTATAAGCATAAGTTATTATGTAAATAAATTATAAATAAGTGTTAAAAGGAAAATCCTACGTGATTATGTTTTTGTATAAACACGTGGCTCTTTCTCAAAAGAATTTATTTAATAATACTTATGCAATTAATAGCGTACACAACTATATGTTGTTGTTATGTTATTGATGATATTTTGTAATGAATAAATTTTATATATAAACTAAAACTAATTTTATGAAAAAAGTAATCCTTGTGTGCTTATTAAGCGCACCAATGTTTAATGTTTTTGGGCAAGACAAAACTACTGAAGTCACTTACAGAAGGAGTTCATTATATACTATAATGGTTAGTGATGAAAACAGACAGTACGGAAAAGTTATTCAAGATGCTTTTACAAGCGCACCAATACCAGAAAAATTTAACGACCATATTATTAAAGAGAGAGCTATTCCAAAGGCTTATGATGAATCATTATCAAAGGAAGAACTTAAGGAAGCTCAAAAAGTAGCTGTAAACAGTTTTTTTGATACCAATGGAATTGCTAGAGAAATGGTTGCCAAATGGTTTAATAGAAGTGCTAATGGTGGGTTCAATATGGACTTAATCTCAAAAAGAGGATCATACAATGCTTCTGAATTAGATGCTAAAGTTGCAAAAAGTAATACAAGAGGAATGGCATTATTGGCAGATGCTGGAGAAGAATTAATTAAAAACACTTTTGTAGTCGTTAATGACTTTAAGTATATCAGTAAAGAAGAAGTAGCACAGAAAGCAAAAAAAGTAGTAGGGATGGCCTCACGTTTCGCAGGAAAAAGTGGTGCTGGAGCTAAAGTGGCTAACAAAGCTTTAGATGTAGCTGGTAAAGGATATGTTATTAAAACAACATCTCATTTATATCAATTGGTTTGGAATGAAGAAACTGCTGCAATTTTTTACAATGATTACTGGACTGATGACTCAAGTTTAGATGTAGCAAAAAAGGATGCTTTTGATAAATCAAATATTTTTAAATTAGAATTAGTAGGAACTGAAGTTGCTTGGGCTGATTTACAAAGCTCATCATTTACTAAAAAAAGTGAAGAGGAGTTAATTGCTGTAGCTACAGTAAAAGCAGTAGATGCTGTAATTGCTAAGCTACAAAGGAAATACGAAATATTTAGAACTAAAACTCCATTATTAAGTGGTGATCCATTATCAGCACAAATTGGTTTAAAAGAAGGTTTAGAAGCTGGTGATAAATATGAAGTATTAGAACAAGTAATCGATAAAAACGGAAAAACTGTTTATAAGAGACAAGGGGTTATAAAAGTAGATAAAAAACAAATCTGGGATAATCGTTATATGGCTGGTGAAGAAGCAGAAGCTACTGAAGAAGTTGTAAAACATACTTTGTTTAAAGGAGGTAAAAACTATTACTCAGGAATGTTAATCAGACAAATTAACTAAAACATAACTTAATACATTGTCATATTGAGCTTATTGAATTCCATCGATTGTGGATTTGCAATTTATCTTTGATAGGCTCATATTGACTAGCAAGTATTATTGTGATTAGCCAAAAAAACAAACTAATATTTAAAATATAATAATGAAAAATAACGGTAAAAATTTATTGCTATTACTAGTGTTGCTAGTATTTAGTTTTAACGCAAATGCTCAAAGAAAAAAGAATAAAGCAAATAAG
>Ga0209291_1002136_pt1 | contig 16454 bp, 15 predicted proteins | sample GOMGulsemesocosm_FD_184633 | JGI IMG/M metagenome (GOLD analysis project Ga0209291, IMG submission 184633) | Methane-oxidizing microbial communities from mesocosms in the Gulf of Mexico - GOM9B Gulf of Mexico (SPAdes) (version 2) | ecosystem: Environmental > Aquatic > Marine > Cold seeps...
CTTCAATACCCATAACGAATACTTCGTTACGTTTAGCTTCAAGGTAAAGGTGATTAGAAATCGACTTAACGTGAGTTTTTGATGTGCCAGTACATACGATCATTAAATCTGTTACTGGTGATTTACCCTTAACATCAACAACTTGGATGTCTCGGGCTTTCATATCTTCAATTTTATCTAGTACAAATGCTTGCAGTTCAGAAGTTTGCAAGGGTCCTCCAGAGGAACTTTATCGAGTTAACCGCGAATTATAACAGTGAATAATACCTAAATATATACCTAGCTTGTTTATGAGCCAGTATCTCTTGTAGTTTATTTATACAAGTTATTTTTATATATATAAGACAGCACATTATCAGGCAGTAGATATTGGGGGGTTTGCTGGTGTTTAATCAACTGACGGATCCGTGTCGCCGATATTTCTAACTGCGTGCTTGGCCAGAGTAAAATTCGGCCCTGTTTTTGCTGCTTTAGGACTTCGACATCCGTTGTTTGCACTTGTTCAAATAATTTTTGTACTTCTGGCGCTAATTGTAATGCGTAGTTAGGACGATAACTGACTACGAGATGACAATAATCGAGCAATTCTTGCCAACGATACCAGGTATGTAAACTATTAAGTGAATCAAGACCAATTAAAAAGCACACGGGTGTTGTTGGATTTTCAGCTGCGAGCTCGATTAACGTATCAATGGTATAAGAGGGGGTTGTACGGTTTAACTCTCGCGTATCTACACTCAACTCATCGCAATGTTCTACCGCTAAGGTTGCCATGGTTAGTCGGTGTTCAGCACTGGAACCAGGCGCTTCACGGTGTGGCGGGATATGATTTGGCATTAATTTGACTTCAGCTAAATTAAGTTGCTGTAATAAGTCTAAGCAAGGACGAAGATGACCATAATGGATCGGATCAAATGTACCGCCTAAAATACCGATGGCGCGAGTAGGTGTAAATTCAGTCATAAACAGCCGTTAGTTATTAATAAAGACACAAATCATTTAATTTCGGAATGATTAAAATTGGGTAACAAGGTTGAGTCGGCAAAGCTAATACTCAACATCTGTAAAGATAGCCAAGGATCAACGCTGGTACTTGTTTTGATTGCACTATCAACACTTGAACAGAGTACTAACATTTGCTCTATTTTACTTAATGATAAGCGGCTCAAACAAGCATTTATAATCTGCTGTCGGCCAGCCCATAAGCGCTGTTTTTTCATTTCGTCAATCACAGACAAGCCTTGCTGCTGCATCAAACTATAATGATAAAGTTGATTTATTTCTTTGTTTAGCGCCCAGTTAATGACAATCGGGTCGACACCTTCTGCTTGTAATTGCTGGAGGATCCGCTGACCACGATTTACTTTACCGGCAAGCAGGGCGTCAACAAGCTGGAAACTACTAAAGTGTGAATGCTGGGTAATTGATTGCTGCAATTGTGCCAAGCTCAATGTCTGACCTGGATAGAGCAGGGATAACTTATCAATTTCTTGTTTTGCTGCGAGTAAGTTACCTTCAAAGCTACGACACAGAAGGGTGATTACATCCGCTGGTGCTTCTAAGTTTGCACGTTTAAGACGGTAGCGCATCCAGTTGGCAAAAAAACGACCTTCGGGATGGCCAACAGGAATGTAGAGTGCATTTTTAAAGTACTGCGTAAACCATTTCGCACTTTGCTGTGCTTTGGTGAGATAGGGACCACTGAGAATTAAAATAAGATCGGGGTTTAGCTGCTTAAACAAATCATTAAGCTGGCTAATGTCTTCTTTCGTGGGGCGTTTATCAAAGATGAGCTCGACAGTTTGACGACTAGAGAACAGTGACATCGATTGGCAAGTATTAAAAGCCGCAGGCCAATCCATTGTCGGTTCAGCATGAAACTTATGGTGTTCATCAAAGCCTACTTTTTTAGCGGCTGCTTTAATCTGCTCAATCGCTTCCATTTTTAATAATGGTTCTTCACCGAATATTAAATAACAGGGTTTTAGTTCAGTTTTTAGGTACTGATCGAGTTGTTCTGGATAGACGCGCATTAGTTAGCTTCAAGCTCTGTATTTAATTCTGTATTTAATTCTGTATTGAGTGTTGCTTCACTTAGCTCGGTTGCATCATCACTATCACCAATGGTTTGTGGATCGATGATTACTTGGCTTAAGGTGCGAACAACTTGTTTTGCCGCAGCTTCACGCATTTCCCGCTGTAATAGTTCTGATTCACGTGAGCTAGCGAGTGCTTTTTGTGGATTATTTAACAGATCGCGTTGTAGGGCAACAGTAAAGAATTGTGGCTCTTGATTCGGTAAACGTACTTCCATCTTGAGTACATAGCTCAATTCATATTCAGCTGCGCTTGCATTTGAATAGAGCGAAACAGTACGTGAAGCTGTGCTCTCGGACATAATTCTTAGTACGGGTGTCTGTGAATTTAACAGTGCAGGATCCATTGCTGTCGTTTTAGTTTTGGTTGAATCTTCATCCGTTATATCAGAAAAATTATCGCTTTCTGTTGTTAGACTCTTATCGTTCGTTGTTGATGCTACCGTCGGAACAACAAGGTTAATTTGATTGTAGCGTAATTCTTGTTTGATGAGGCGTGTTAAATCGGAATGCTTACTCGATACTAACGTTAAATTACGTAATTCATTTGGAATGCCACTGCCATTTTTTAAATGAAAGCCACAGCCGCCAAGAATAGCAGTAAAGAGGAAGATGCAAATTAGTCGAATAAAACCTGGTTTCAGTGCCGATGCGATCATAATGCCTACAAAATATATAAGTGAATTGTAGGTAATTTTACACGTAATCTAAAAACAAAAAAGCCCTAGACTCTACTATAAAAATAAAAGCAGAATGCAGGGCCTATTTTTTGTGTCTAAGTTGTCTATTAATCGAGTAAATACAGCGTTAATTAATCAGCTATTAACGCTGTAGAACGTGACAATAAATAATCTTAGTTAGCAACTATGTTGAGTAGTTTACCTGGTACGAAAATCACTTTACGTACTGTTTTACCATCGGTAAATTTAGTCACGTTTTCGTCAGCGTTCGCAAGTGCTTCAACCGTTTCACGCGTGGCGTCTGCAGGTACTGTTAATTTAGCACGCAGTTTACCGTTCACTTGAACAATGATTAGTTTTTCAGACTCAACCATTGCCGCTTTATCCGCGAGAGGCCATAGTGCTTCGTCGATATTACCTTCTTGACCTAATTTGCCCCACAGCTCAAAACAGATATGCGGAGTGATTGGTGCAAGTAGACGAACAACTGCAACTAATGCTTCTTGAAGTAGTGCGCGATCTTGCTCTGCTTCTTGAGGTGCTTTAGTTAGCTTGTTCATTAGTTCCATCACAGATGCGATTGCTGTGTTGAAGGTCTGACGACGATCGATATCATCAGATACTTTCGCAATTGTTTTATGGACTTCACGACGCAGTTCTTTTTGCTTGCTGTTAAGTGCAGCAACATCAAGAGCGGCAACTTCACCTTTGCTGATGTGGTTATAAGCAAGTGTCCAGACACGACGTAGGAAACGGTGTGCGCCTTCTACTGCTGAGTCTTGCCATTCTAGTGTTTGGTCTGCAGGAGCTGCAAACATCATGAATAGACGTACTGTATCAGCACCAAAACGCTCGATCATTGTTTGTGGGTCAATACCGTTGTTTTTAGACTTAGACATTTTTGTCATGCCAGTATAAACAAGTTCATTGCCTTCATTGTCGATGTATTTAGTAGGTTGACCTTTTTCGTCACGCTCAACTGTTACATCTAATGGAGAAACCCAAACACGGCCGCCGCTTGCGTTGGTGTAGTAGTATGCATCTGCAAGTACCATACCTTGACAAAGTAGACGTTTGAACGGTTCGTTGCTATCAACCATTTGCTCATCACGTAACAGTTTGTGGAAGAAACGGGCATATAATAAATGCATACATGCGTGTTCAATACCACCAACATACTGATCCACTGGTAACCAGTGATTTGCATCGTCACGGTTTAGCATTTCAGTTTCTGATGTTGCGCTACAGTAACGTGCGTAGTACCAAGATGATTCCATGAAGGTATCAAATGTGTCAGTTTCACGTAGTGCCGGTTGACCGTTGTATGTTGTTTTAGCCCACTCTTTGTCTGCTTTAATTGGACTCTGAATGCCGTCCATTTGTACATCTTCAGGTAGAATCACTGGTAGTTGGTCTGCTGGTGTTGGAACCACAGTACCATCTTCAAGTGTTAACATTGGGATTGGCGCGCCCCAATAACGTTGACGAGAAACACCCCAATCGCGTAGACGGAAGTTAACTTTCTTGGTGCCTTGGCCGCTTGCTTCTAATTTAGCCGCAATTGCATCTACTGCTGCGCCAAATTCTAAACCGTCAAATTCACCTGAATTAAATAACACACCTTTTTCAGTGAATGCTACTTCTGATACGTCTAGTTCGCTACCGTCTGCTGGTTTTATTACAGGTACGATATCGATGCTGTATTTAGTTGCGAATTCATAGTCACGTTGATCGTGAGCTGGAACCGCCATTACTGCGCCAGTGCCGTAACCCATCAATACGAAGTTTGCTACGTATACAGGTACTTTACGACCATTTAATGGATGAATAGCATATAAGCCTGTAGCCATGCCTTTCTTTTCCATTTTTTCGAGATCAGCTTCAGCCACTTTCATGTTTTTACATTCAAGGTTGAATGCAGCTAATTCTGGATTGTTTTGTGCAGCTTGTTCAGCCAGTGGGTGACCTGCTGCGATGCCCACATACGTTACGCCCATTACTGTGTCTGGACGTGTCGTGTATACAGATAGTTTGCTTAGCTCGTCACTTTGACCATCAACGATAAAGTCTAATTCAATACCTTCACTGCGACCGATCCAGTTACGTTGCATTGTTTTAACTTGCTCAGGCCAGCCGTCAAGATCATCAATTGATGTAAGCAGTTCGTCTGCGTACTCAGTGATTTTAATGAACCACTGTGGAATTTCTTTTTGTTCTACAGGGGTATCACAACGCCAGCAACAACCGTCATTTACTTGTTCATTAGCCAGTACAGTTTCATCGTTCGGGCACCAGTTAACTGATGACGTCTTCTTATAAACTAAACCTTTGTTGAAAAGTTTAGTGAAGAACTCTTGTTCCCAACGGTAGTATTCAGGTGTACATGTTGCGATTTCACGCTTCCAGTCATAACCAAAGCCTAGAGACGTTAGCTGACCTTTCATGTAATCAATGTTTTCATACGTCCAAGGCGCTGGTGCCGTGTTGTTTTTGATTGCAGCATTTTCAGCAGGCAGACCAAATGCATCCCAACCGATAGGTTGTAATACGTTTTTTCCTTGCATACGTTGGAAGCGTGCTATCACGTCACCAATTGTGTAGTTACGTACGTGGCCCATGTGCAGTCGACCACTTGGGTATGGGAACATAGACAAGCAGTAGAATTTCTCTTTAGTTTCGTCGTTTTGTACTTCGAATGTTTTATTTTCTTGCCAGTGTTTTTGAACCTGAGGTTCGATACTGCTTGGAGTATATTGTTCTTGCATGGGTAATATCCAGTCTGTTCTTGGTAGGATTTATAAACAAAATTTTGCCATAGAATACCTTAGCAGACTAAGGGCAACAAGTTTCATTTGCAGATTGGGATAAGTTTTACATACTGATAATGCTTATTGAAGACTTTTACAAGGTAACTATGTGATGCAGTCCGCTTGTTGGGGGCGTATTTTGGCATATACTTAAGTTATAGCAGTAACTGTATTCCTTCTTCTAAGGGGCCCGTTATTGCTGACAATAAATAATTTTTACTGATGAATATAGATGACGTTTTATTAATAAATGCAGGTTAACTGTTATTACATTAATTCGGAGGTTTATATGGCTAAGCTCAATACTCAGTATCAAAATTCAGTGCGCCACTTATCTGTACATCCTCTGGGCTTTAAAGGGAGGAAGCTGTTTATGGGTAATGATTTTACGCAACGATTTGTACTTAAAGCAGAAGCTTATTTAGGTGCTGCGGGTGATTTAACCAAAAAAGAACTAACAGAAGCATCTGCTTATATTCGCCATGATATTGGTGAATTTAATAAAGATTATCAGACGAGTGTTAGCAGTTTTAAGTTGTCAGCTTGGTATCAAGCATGGGATAAAATTACGTGGGGGGCATTGGCAGCGATTACGGATAAAACACAGGTCGAATGGACTGAGGTCGGAGATGATTTACAACACCAAGGTCGTTATAGGACCGGTGACGAAGTTGGCTTTGGTTTACTCACGTGTGTGCGCTGTGGTTATCAAAAAGAATTATTTCATCCTGCCATTGTACTTTCTTGTGCTGGCTGTGATGGTGACGAGTTTATGCGTGAAAGCTTTGATCCATAATGTATATAAACATATTTATATATAAATAATGATATACACCTAATGGTCAGTTCGATGATGCACTGACCATTTTTTTGCTTAGAATTAAACAGAGAGGATAGTTAAAATGGTTCATCTATTCTCACAGACGGAAACCCGACTTGCTGCGCTGTTGCTGTCGCGATATCTAAATTTCGATAACACTTTTCATGGCCGCTAAAATCGGTTAAAGGAATAATATCTCCATTTTGAGATTTAAATTCTACAATCCACCCGTTTGCTACCAAAGACGGTTCGACGATAGCCTCAACTAATTCATGTCTGTGATACATGCTTTTGATATCGGAAAGCTGCATGGTAATACCTCTCGTGGCGGAACAATCGGATTATAGATTTAGTGTAGTTGATGGTCAAACAACTTCAAGAAATTCGACTTTAAAAATTGATGGTACAGTTTGAATGGCTGGTTAGAATGCGTATTAATTGAATTGTAAACTTGTGATCTAGAACGATTAATTGTATCGATGAATTACGGTCTTTCGATGCTTCTACTCATACGGAGCAAATTAATTCGTTAACTTCCATTCTGTTTATCATACTGAGTTATACCATATTATTGTTTGGAAATCGGATGTTTACTCGAACTTCGTCATTACTCATTTCGTTATTCGTATCAAGCTATCAGCAGTTGTTCGCCGCTGATGTCATTCCTGATCTTGAAATTAAGTTGCCCATAGAGGATGCTGAGGCGTATTCTCGTTGCCCAAGTGTGCTTAATCAACATCGCATTAGCTATTTAGAAACACAGATTATTAAACACCGCCAGATTTATTACGCTGGCCAAGAACCATTACTGCATGATGGAGAGTTTGATTTATTAGTTGATGAGTTAGCGCTCCTATCTCACTGCCTATCACCTGTATTAGGCAAGGTAGGTACAAATGACAATAAACAGAAGTATTTAGAGTATCCGCACCGACAAAAAATGCTGAGCTTAAATTCGGTACGTGATCGTGCCTTGATGGACGCGTTTTATCAAAGTCACCAAGATAAGTTGTTACTCATTCAACCGAAAATTGATGGTATGGCTGTTGAGTTAGTTTATGAAAAAGGCATCTTAGTTGCAGCATCGAGCAGAGGGGATGGTAGACAAGGTAAAGACTTGCTGGCGCTGATGTTACGCAGTGATGCTGTTGATAGTATTATTGCATATCCGCACACACTGGTTATTCATGGCGAATTATATATTAGTCAACAAGATTGGCAGGAACGACGTAAGTATGTCTCCTCTCGGCACATGACCGCGGGTATTGCCAGTCAATTGTCACCCACACAAGTAGATGTCATGAGTTTGCGCTTTATACCTTGGCGTTGGATTGATTCACCTTATAACGATGAATTTATGGGGTTAGCGAAGCTGGCTATGCTTGGATTTACTGATATGTCGAAGATGAGCCATGTCATTGATAGTCCTCAAGACATTGATTATTGGCTTGCGCATTACCAAAGCATGGAAACGTTATTACTTGATGGTGTAGTCATTAAATTAGCTGAGAATGCACTGCAACGTGAATATGGTCAAACCCAGCATGCTCCGCGTTGGGCGCTTGCATTAAAATTTAGTGGGCCGAAAGGATTAAGTCATGTTATTGATATAACGTATCAAATTGGTAAAAGTGGTCGTGTTACGCCTATTGTTCATTTACAACCTCTGGCATTATCAGGTCGACAGATAACGAAGGTTTCTGGGCGTTCACGACCTTGGTTACAGAAAGCCAAAATTGAAGTTGGCAGCCAAGTGGAAATTGAATTAGTGGGTAATGCAACACCGCAATTAACAAGGCTCGTGAGCAGTCGCTAGCATCTTGCATATTTAGGCAGTTTGAGTATACTGCTGCCCAGTAACTGCAACGGGCTCACTTTAAGATGGGCCCGTTTTTATTTTGATTGAAATGATCGAATATATCAGCGAAACACCCGGCTCGATGAAATGCTGGGCCACCTGTTTGTTTGAACTATGATGTAGGCAAAACCATGAAATTTATTGTAAAAATATTTCCAGAAGTAATGATGAAGAGTAAATCTGTACGCAAGCGTTTTAGTAAAATGCTGCAATCAAGTTTACGTAATATTCTACGCCGTGAAGATGAGCATGCACGCGTGATCCTTGAATGGGATAAAATTGTTGTCCGCACGACAGATGACAGTGAGAAAAACCGCGACTTTTATCGTGAAGTATTAAAAAACACCCCAGGGATTGCCCATTCACTTGAAGTTCAAGAGTCTGCTTTCACCGATCTGGATGATATTTTCCAGCAAGCATTACCTGTTTATAAAGATATTTTAGTTGGAAAAACGTTTTGTGTACGTGCTAAACGTAACGGTAAGCATGACTTTACGTCGATTGACTTAGAGCGTTATGTTGGTGGTGGCTTAAATCAGCATACAGAAGCGGCTGGTGTTCAATTAAGAAAACCACAAGAAACGATTAAAATTGAAGTTGAAAATGATAAATTATACTTGGTTACTGCTCGCCATGAAGGCTTAGGTGGTTTCCCTATGGCAGGACAAGAAGATGTGCTGTCATTAATGTCAGGTGGTTTTGACTCTGCGGTATCAAGTTACTTAACGATTAAACGTGGTAGCCGAACGCATTTCTGTTTCTTTAATTTAGGCGGTGATGCACATGAGATTGGTGTGAAACAAATTTCATACTTCTTGTGGAACAAATACAGTTCATCACACAAAGTTAAATTTGTCAGCGTACCGTTTGATCCTGTTGTTGCTGAGATTTTAGAAAAAGTAGATAACTCACAAATGGGCGTGATACTTAAGCGTATGATGATGCGTGCAGCGTCTAAAATTGCTGAGCGTTTAGGTATTGAAGCTTTGGTTACTGGTGAAGCAGTTGGTCAAGTATCAAGCCAAACTATTCGTAACTTATCGTTAATCGATTCAGTAACGGATACATTAATCTTACGTCCGTTAATTGTTGCTGATAAGCAAGATATTATTGATACTGCTCGTCATATTGGTACTGCTGAATTCTCTGAAACAATTCCTGAATACTGTGGTGTTATCTCGAATAAACCAACAGTAAAAGCAGTGAAAGAGAAGATCGAAGCAGAAGAAGCTAAATTCGACATGAGCTTGATTGACCAAGTTGTTATGGATGCAAACGTGATGGATATCCGTCAAATTGCAGAAGAAGCACAAGAGCAAGTTAGTGATGTTGAAGCTGTATCTGAAATTACATCAAACGAAGTGATCTTAGATATTCGTAGTATTGACGAAGTGGAAGATTCACCTCTTGAAGTTGACGGTTTAGCTATCGAGCACATGCCGTTCTTCAAATTAGGTAACCAGTTTGGCGAATTAGATCAAGATAAGACTTACTTACTGTACTGTGATCGTGGTGTGATGAGCAAACTGCAAGCGTTATACCTGATTGAAAAAGGTTATTCGAACGTTAAAGTTTACCGTCCTTAACTTTTACTCGTCTTAATAATTACGCTCTTAAGGTTGTGTCCTTATCAAGCTAATGAATAAAAGCCAGCAATCAGTTGCTGGCTTTTTTGATCCTGATGTGATTTTTGAATGATGTAACTAAGCTAGTTCAGTTTCGTGCAGCTTGATTTGATCATATAAGGCTTTATTCGCTGGAGCTTCGATACTGTAGGCATTCGCTACTTTTAAAACATACCCGGTAATGTAATCAATTTCGGATTGACGGTTAAAGTGATGATCTTGATGCATCGAAGAAAAGTTTTCAGCCGTACGTTCAATGACATTATCGACTTGTGCTTGTAGCTCTGTATAAGACCAAGGTAAGCGGGCTTTTTCACACACGAGTGCTAATTCTTGCACCACCTGTACTACATGCGGATATAACGCTGGGCTCACCAATTCACCATTCTTGCATTGATGGAGTGCTGTTAACGGGTTTATTGCACAGTTAATCACTAATTTAAGCCATAATTTCTCACGTATATCTTCACACCATGCTAACTCTTCAAGTGCAAATAACTGACTGGCGATATCTTTATAACGCTTAGCTTGATTATTAAATGCGCCTAACCAAGTGACACCTGCACCTGTATGGCGAATATGATCATCTGACAGTTTCAATACACCGTTGGAGGTTGTTCCAATCATGATTGCGTTTCGAGGAAATAGCTTTTCGGCTTGTTCCGCCGTACCCATGCCATTGTGTAACAGTACGATACAGCAATGCTTATCGATTTGTGATTGAAGCAAAGTTAATGCAGGAAGCACATGTTGGGCTTTTAGTGTAACCAGTAAAAAGTCACATTTAGGTGTGAGGCTAGGCTGTGCCATTACGGTGTTACTCGAATGTTCGCCATTTAAATCTTCAACGTTAAATGTGCGGATTTGAGCCTCACTCTCGGGACGTAATATAAACGCGGCGTGTTGGCCTGATTTTAATAATTTTTCTGCAAAGAAGTGCCCGATAGCACCCGCACCGAGAATGTTCCAATTAGCCATGTATTTTTGCTCGTAATGGTTGAATGATTAAGTAACCGGTGATACCGATTAAATCGGCGACGATATCCCAAGGGCTTGTTGTGCGGCCGGGTATCATACCTTGAATAAACTCAATGAAAATACCGAACCCAAGTAATACCATAAACAAGGTTATCGTTCTATCTGGGAAACTATAATCAAAAAGTAATGCTAATGTCGCAAAGGCAACTAAATGATTTAATTTGTCGTAACCTAATTGTGTTATATCAGTTGAAGGTTTGCCAAAAGCAAGTAGACAGATTATGAATATAACAATAACCAATAGTAATCGAAACCAGAGTTTATATTTCTCTAATGACATACTTATCTCAATAAAAAAGGGCATAATAGCAATTATAGTCAGTTAATCGTTACTTAATGCAAGCTAGTGACTTACTTCTGTAGTTAATGGTTGAATTACAACTACCATCTATTAGATAATCACATCATTATAAATGATAGGATATAAAGATGCCTCAATTTGATATTATTTCTGAAGTTGACATGGTTGAAGTTAAAAACGCAACTGACAATGCAAACCGTGAATTAAGCACACGCTTTGATTTTCGTGGTGTTGACGCAAGCTTTGAGCTGATTAAAGAAAAAGTAAAAATGCGCACAGATGAAGATATGCAACTTCGTCAAATGGCTGATATTTTACGTGGTGCTTTAGTGAAGCGTAACATAGATAGCTCTGCGATGAGCGTAGGTAAAACTGAATTTTCGGGTAAAACCTGCAGTGCAGACGTTGAGTTTTTACAAGGCGTTGAAGGCGCAGTAGCTAAAAAAGTTGTTAAATCAATTAAAGACAGCAAGCTTAAAGTACAAGTATCTATTCAAGGCGATAAAGTACGTGTTGTAGGTAAAAAGCGTGATGATTTACAAGCTGTTATGCAGCATGTAAAAACAGCTGAACTAGGTCAGCCGTTCCAGTTTGATAACTTCCGTGACTAATATGCCATGACTTGTATGAGTATTTACTTGCTCTAAGTCGTCTCATATAAATACATGTCATATAAGATGTTAAGCCCAGTCTATTTATATACACTGGGCTTTTTTATGCCTAAGATTCAATCCATTTAAAGCGTTTTGTCATTTGCATGTAAACTAATACGACAATAAAGACCACTGGAATAATCCCTAACACTGCGGTACCGATGAAGAAGGCTGAATAATCCCACGCATCGACCACAACCCCTGAGAATCCTGCAATAAACTTAGGTAGTAATACCATGATTGACGAGAACAGTGCATATTGAGTGGCGGTAAATTGGGTATTAGTTAGTCGCGATAAAAAAACTACAAAAGCACAGGTTGCTATGCCAGCACTGAGGTTGTCTGCACTGATCACTAAGGTTAATAACAACAGGGCTGGGTCTTGTGTTTGCAACCAAGTCTCAGGCAGTATTAACGCAAGCATTGTCATTAATTGTGACATCGCCATGCTACCAGCCATCCAATGAAATAACAGATTAGTCAACGCAGCAAGTACACCACCTAATAATAAAGTAGAAAGTAAGCCTAAGCCATTGACCAACAACCCACCAACTCCGGCACCAACCAGTGTCATTACCACCCCAAAGACTTTTGCGACTGTGGCTACTTCAGCCTTCGAATAACCCATATCCACATAAAATGGGTTCGCCATGATCCCCATAACAATGTCACTAATACGATAGGTGATGACAATGCCCAGTAATAGTAAGCAGGTTTTACCGTATCGCTGAAATAGGTCGGTAAGGGGCTTTACTATCCCAGTAATAAGAAAGTCGCGAATATTATGTACATGATGTATTTTATGTTTGGCGATTGGTTCTTTAGAAAATAAGGTCGCAAAAACACCAAACAACATAAATAGCGCCATACAAGCATAAGCGAACTGCCAAGCAGCAGCGTTATAGACAGCGCTATTATCATAGAATGCAGCAATGGCTAATGAACCCGCACCTGCAATAATCATAGCAATACGATAGCCGGTCATGTAAGTGGCAGCCATGGCACCTTGTAAACGAGTTTCTGCACTCTCAATTCGAAAGGCATCGACAACAATATCTTGGGTTGCTGAAAAGAGTGCTAAACCAAGTGAAGCGATAATGAATAAGATCACGCTTTGTTGGGGATCTTGAGTCGCCATGATCATCAGCATTACAATGATCATTATTTGCGTGAAAAATAGCCAACTTCGACGTCGACCCAATTTATTATGCAGCCAAGGCAGCTGGATCTGATCAATCAAAGGTGACCAAGCCCATTTAAAGCCATAGGTAAGTGCTATCCAGCTAAAGAAACCAATACTGGCACGATCTACTCCGGCTTCACGTAGCCAAAATGATAATGTAGAAAAGACCAAAAGGATGGGTAATCCAGAGGAAAAACCAAATAATCCCATAAAAAGTACACGGGGATTAAGGTAAATCGATAAGTTTTGAAGAGTAGTCGGCAATGTCAGCATCCATCTAACGTAAGTGTTTGCTGATACTACCGTATTTTTATGAATTTAATAAGCCCGACAACAGACTGGGCTTGGTTTAATTTAATTTAATCGATTAAGTTTTATAATTGTGATGGCGAAATTAGTCCAAATATTCCGTGACAGGTCTAATACCAATACAGTTGTATGGTTTAACCCCCTGACCCTGTAGAAATAAAGCACCTGTATGTAATTGCTGGCGCAATATTTTGTTGGAAAAAATCTGTTGGCTTGACCAGCTTTTTAGCTCAAATAACAGGAACCAAAAAACCTGTTCTTTGCAGCTACTTGTCGACTCGTCATAAATATCCAAATCATCCCATTCTCGTAATGTTTCCCAAAGAAAATGGTTTAATTGCGCATAACTAAGTTTTTTCATTAGAAAAAAATCGAGATAGTTAGCTAAAACGTCAGATTTATCGTCAATGAACTTTTTCGCTTCCATGCAAATCTCCTCATTTGTTAGTATCTCATTTTAATCCTAGACGAAAATGTTTGGCTGTCATTAATTAGCGTATTCTTAATGCTGATTTATGAGTAAAGTGTGAAACATCTCAAAAGATTAATTTTTTTAAGTGTTGCACTTAAAAAAATAAAAAAATTTATATTCATGTAATGAGCGTGATCGTCAATGACTAAGATGTTGAAAGACCCTTTATAGATCAAACATCTGCTATAGTAGCGAAGCATACGCTTATTTTTATAACTGAATGGAACCTATATCATGCGAATAAATCACTTTTTTGCAAAATTACTCTTAATTTTGTGTTCAACATTTATGTTTAATACCGCGATCGCGGCAGAAACTAAAGCTTTAATCAAAACTAACCTTGGCGATATTACGATTGAGCTATATCCAGCACAGGCCCCCGTGTCTGTGGCTAACTTTATCAGTTATGTTAAAAGTGATTTTTATAGCGGTATTATTTTCCATCGCGTGATCCCTGGATTTATGGCTCAAACGGGTGGTTTTAATGAAAGCCTTGAAAAGCAGGTAACAAAAAAACCAGTTGTTAATGAAGCGAATAATGGCTTGAGTAATGAGCGTGGCACACTGTCACTGGCGCGAACCAATAACCCCAACTCAGCTACATCGCAGTTTTTCATTAATCTAAAAGACAATAATTTCTTAGATCGCTCGGGTTCAAGTCCGTCGCAAGCGGGTTATGCTGTATTTGGCCGAGTGACAAAAGGGATGGATGTTGTTGATCAGATGGCAAAACAACCAACAGGTAAAAAGAAGTATTACAGTGATGTACCATTAACTAACATTGTGATTGAAAGCATCACTATGCTGAAATAATCGAGTTTAACGATTATTTCTAATCGGTTACAGTAAGAAAAATAAAGCCTCGCTCGATACTTCTGATAAGTCATCGAGCGAGGCTTTTGCAATTGTATGCTCACTATAATTAGCGAGTTAAATAATAATTACAATTAGCGTGTTAGATAATCATTGATTTGTTGATCATTAAATACATCGTTCAATATCGACGATAATTGCTGAGAAAACTTTGTTTCTAAGTCACTCATTGATGGGCTAAATGCGCCTGTTAAGGTTGATGCACTGCGAAATTGCTTCGTCAGTGTTTGACCTTTATTATCAATTGATACGATCAGCATTAGCGTTGATTCAGCTTGATGCTCAAAACTATCTTGCTGAACATCAATTCTTGCCGTTTGCAGTTCAAGATTAATCGCGATATCTGCTTGTGGTGAGAACACTAAGCCTTGTTGCTCCCATCCCTGTTGTAGTTTCGCCGTTGTAAGGTTAACCAGTGAACTTTGGTTATTAAGCAACTGTGCTGGTTCTCCGACTTTATGGATCGCAATCAAGTAATTCGCATCACGGATGTCTTTACTTGTTATCGAAACCTGAGTACCTGCATATTGCGTTGTTAATGGCGCTGGCTCAGCCGTAATATTAACTTGCTGAGGGGGACTCGCACAGGCGGTTAGTAGTAATAGACTGATATTTAACAGCAGTTTTTTTAGCATATTATTTTTGTGCCTTAATAATAACGAACTTGGCATTTGATGCGACAACTTCATGATTGTCGAATAGGCGGTCAAGTTTGATATGGTAATCAAGATGACGATTACCAACAATATAAAGTGCGCCACCCCAAGCTAATGCGCGGTGAGCATCTTTGAACATTTGCCATGCAATATGATCGGTAATGGCTTTTTCTTGGTGGAATGGAGGGTTACATAACACCAAATCTACACTGTGTGGTTCGTAATCGTAAAGGCAGTTATTCACCAAAAACTCAATGTCCGGTTCGTGATTAGCGATATTAGCCGCGGCATTTTCTTTCGCTGATGCAATTGCCATGAATGACTCATCGACAAAAGTGATTTTAGCTTGTGGGTTTAAGCGTGCGGCAGTAATACCGATAATACCGTTACCACAGCCAAGATCGATAATATGCTGGTATTCACCTTTTGGTAAATGCTGCATGAAGAAGTTGCCGCCAATATCTAAATTGTTACGTGAAAATACATTGGCATGATTAGATAAAGAGATATTTGTTTTCGCTACATCCCAAGTTACTGGCGCTGGGATCTCTAATGCTTTCGTTTCTGTGATAGTCGAGAAGATCAAACGTGATTTTTTCTTCGCTAATGATGTTTTAGTTTCGCCGAGGTACTTTTCAAATAACGCTAAGGTAGAATTATGAATATCTTTCGCTTTTGCACCCGCAATGATCTTTGTGTTAGGAGTAACAACATGGCTAAGCATTGCCAGTTGATGCTCTAATAAAGATAATGTACGTGGGATCTTAATTAATACTAAATCAATATTTTTCGGTAACGCCGCAAGACAGTCTTGGACTTTTACTTGTTCTGTGCTTAACTCATTTTCATCTAGATTTTGCGCGATTGCCGCATGGCTGATCCACGAATCACTTACTGTCGTGACATTGTGTTGATTATACGCACAGGTTAATGCACCAAAACTATCATTGAAGATGAGTATTGAAGATTGTTCAGCAAGCGTTAAATCTGCAACAGTATTAAGAATATACTCATCAGCAGAGTCCCAAGCTTGCAGTTGCTCAACGCTACGTTTAGGGTAGCGGTACAAAGATAATTCGATAC
>Ga0209291_1002137_pt1 | contig 16452 bp, 10 predicted proteins | sample GOMGulsemesocosm_FD_184633 | JGI IMG/M metagenome (GOLD analysis project Ga0209291, IMG submission 184633) | Methane-oxidizing microbial communities from mesocosms in the Gulf of Mexico - GOM9B Gulf of Mexico (SPAdes) (version 2) | ecosystem: Environmental > Aquatic > Marine > Cold seeps...
ACGACGCCATCAAGCATTTTACTATCAGTAACCATCATCAATCCTATTGAATTTGTGCTGCAACTACCGAAATTTCAACTAACAAGACATCACGTGCCATGCTAGCTTGGACACATGCACGCGCTGGAGCAGCACCTTCAGGCACCCATGCATCCCATACAGCATTCATTTGTGCGAAGTCTTTCATATCCTTAATATATAAAGTTGCTGAAAGTAAGTGATGACGATCGCTGCCCGCTTGAATCAATAACTCATCCACTTTGTCCAACATGCTTTGTGTTTGTAGGGTGATGCCTTCATTGGCATCCTTACACACCTGACCACATAAATAGATGGTGCCATTATGTTTTACAATACGGCTCATTCGTTGTTTTGTTTCTATACGTTCAATCATGACTTAAAACCTTAACCAATCTGAAAAATTGTTTTAATTGTAACAACTTCCACACTAGAATCTCTATCCTTTTAAATTTTTTAATAGTCTATCCATCGCCCGATACCCTAAAGCTTCAGATAGATGATGGCGATTAATCTCTTGGAAATTGGACAGATCTGCAATGGTGCGTGCCACTTTAAGAATACGGTGATAAGCACGCATTGATAAATGTAATTTCTCAATGGCCATTTCAAGAAATTCATTATCGTTTTGGCTCAACTTACAATACTGTGAAATATCTTTGCTCGATAACAATGCGTTGGGATAACCCTGCCTTGCTTGCATAACTTTTCTTGCCATAGCAACGCGTTCTCGTACTGTGGCGCTGCTTTCACCATCAGTTTCATTTCTGATGGCACCTTGAGGCAAACGAGGCACATCGATAGTGAGATCGAAACGGTCTAAAAAAGGGCCTGATAATTTGGATAAATATTTAAGTATTTGATCCGTACTACTGCGGCTGTGCTCACCAACCTCACCACAAGGACTCGGATTAAGCGCGCCCACTAATTGAAACTTCGCTGGAAACGTCACTTTGCCCGCCGCTCTAGAAATTGAAATCTCGCCAGACTCCATCGGCTCTCTTAATGAATCTAATACTTTACGCTCGAACTCCGCCATTTCATCTAAAAATAAAACGCCGCGATGTGCTAATGAGATATCACCGGGTCGAGGGTTACTACCGCCCCCAACTAAAGCCACCGACGAGCTTGAATGGTGAGGTGAACGAAAAGGAGGCACCAACCAGTCATTAACTGATATTTGTAGGCCTGACGTAGAATGAACAGCAGCTACTTCTAACGCTTCATCAAACGTTAATGCGGGTAAAATCGTGGGGAGTCGGCTGGCCAGCATCGTTTTCCCAGTGCCAGGAGGACCGATAAACAATAAATTATGCGCACCAGCGGCCGCAATCTCGAGTGCCCTTTTTGCTAACGATTGTCCAACGACATCTTGTAAATCAATTAAGTCATTTAACGGTTCAGCCACATGAGCTTTTGCCGCCTCTAACGCTTGCTGCCCATGTAAGAATGCAGTCACTTCCAGTAATTGACTCGCTATCTTATTTTCTGGTTCTTTTAATAACGCTAATTCAAACTGATTTTGACTCGGGGCAATGACATGGCGGTTTACTTTATTTGCGGCTAATGCAGCGGGTAAAGCCCCCAATATACCTCGCAGTGCGCCCGACAACGCTAACTCACCATAGAACTCATACTGTCCAATGAGCTGGATTGGGACTTGATCCGCAGCCGCTAAAATACCAATGGCAATAGCCAAATCAAATCGTCCGCCTTCTTTAGGTAAATCCGCTGGCGCTAAATTAACCGTGATACGTTTGGCAGGAAATTCAAACCCTGCATTAATTAACGCACTACGTACTCTATCTCGCGATTCCCTAACAGATGCCTCAGGTAAACCGACAATTGAAAATGCAGGTAGCCCATTGCTCAAATGTACTTCCACATTAACAAGAGGTGCCTGAACACCCACTTTCGCGCGACTATAAACCACAGCTAATGACATAACCTATTATCCATAAATAAGGTGATTGATAACAAGCATAGAACATAGGCACCGCTTTCACCGTAATAGCTATAACTCATAACCAAAATAAATAACAGTTATGGTTAAACTCAATCGAACCCTAGGTCATTGTTTAATAGACGATAGATACTTATATTATACCGTATATCTAACGAGTGCCTGCAATAGACACAAATCATCAGTTGTGTTTACAAAATCTTCATGATACAAATTGTCAACACTTAAAGATGTAACAAGCCGTTAACTGGCTGTAAGAGAAAATTTACATGCACTTACTTAGCAAACTAGTCCTCATTATTAACATTATCGCCGTGGTCATTAGCACCACAGCGTCGGGGACTCGTGCTTAATTAAGAAAAGCAAGTTACATAAAACCCCCGAAGCGAAAGTCTCGGGGGTTTTTTTATATCACAACATACAAGAAATTATGTCACAACGTCCTAGCGGCTTTGTTTAATTCACGTTCTAACAACAGATAGGCATTAACATGCGCGGCGCAGATTTATTAGTAAGTTATTTAAAACAAGAAGGCATCACCACGGTTTTTGGTTACCCCGGTGGTGCTATCATGCCTGTCTACGATGCATTATATGACGGCGGCCTTAAACACGTATTATGTCGGCATGAACAAGGCGCAGCCTTTGCAGCCTTAGGATACGCACGAGCGAGTGGAGAAGTCGGTGTATGTATAGCAACATCAGGCCCTGGTGCAACCAATTTAATCACAGGCTTAGCCGACGCTTACATGGATTCAGTGCCAATTGTTGCCATTACGGGACAAGTAGCTAGTCCAGTCATTGGTACCGATGCATTTCAAGAAATGGATGTGTTAGGTTTATCTTTAGCCTGTACAAAACACAGCTTCATGGTTACCGATAAAAATGAACTTGCTAGTGTATTACAACAAGCCTTTAGTATTGCTAAATCAGGGCGTCCTGGCCCCGTATTAGTCGATATCCCTAAGGATATTCAGCTAGCTGAAGTCGAAGCGGCACTGGGCGTGTCATCTAAAGATCCCATAGTAGAGTTTGATTCAGTCCTAATGACTGACGCGAGAAAATTATTAAGCCAAGCTAAGCAACCTATTTTATATGTGGGCGGCGGTGTTGGCATGGCTGGCGCAGTCTCGCAATTACAAGACTTTGTCGATGAAACAGGCATTCCATCAGTAACAACACTTAAAGGCATTGGCGCTATACCCAATACAAAACCCTATGCCTTGGGCATGTTAGGTATGCACGGGACAAAAGCGGCTAATTTATGTGTGCATGAGTGTGACTTATTAATCGTTATTGGTGCCCGTTTTGATGATCGTGTTACAGGTCGTTTAGAGAGTTTTGCCGCCAATGCACGGGTTTTACATCTTGATATTGACCCAGCTGAAATCAATAAATTACGTCAAACAGATGTGTCTTTGTGTGGTGATTTACGCGATATGTTACCTGCTCTTAGCATGGTTATGTCTATTGATAAATGGCAAGCCTATTGCGGTAATTTAAAGCAGGAATATAAGTGGAATTACGATGCACCGTATCGCAGCATCTATGCTCCAAAACTGTTAAATCAACTATCAGAAAAACTACCTGATAATGCCGTCGTTAGTTGTGATGTTGGCCAGCATCAAATGTGGGTTGCTCAGCACATGAACTTTACTCGCCCTGAGAATCATTTATCAAGTTCCGGTCTAGGGACAATGGGCTTTGGGTTACCCGCTGGTATTGGTGCGCGTCATGCGCGAGGTCGCCAAGATCCTGTTGTTGTGGTCTCTGGTGATGGTTCATTTATGATGAATGTACAAGAACTAGGTACTATAAAACGCGAACAGCTCAATGTAAAAATTGTCTTAATCGATAATCAGCGCCTAGGTATGGTTAGACAATGGCAACAATTGTTTTTCGAAGAACGTTATAGTGAAACAATCCTCACTGATAATCCGGACTTTGTGACGCTCGCATCAGCGTTTAATATTCAAGCTCGAACCATCACCATGCAATCAGAAGTTCAACCAGCGTTGGATGAAATGCTCAGCAGTAATGGCGCATTTTTACTACATGTACGAATTAACGAAGCCGACAATGTTTGGCCTCTTGTGCCGCCAGGCGCGTCAAATGCCGACATGATGGAGAAAGTATAAATGTCATTACCTCATCAACAGATAAAGCTTGTAGTTAATCAATCTCCTGAGATTCTTGAACGCATTCTTCGCGTGGCTCGACATAGGGGATTTAAAGTTGAGTTACTTGATTGGAATAATGAAGCGGGTGAATTATTGCTTACTGTTTCAAGTTCACGGGCTTTAAATCTACTTAAAACACAATTAACGAAGCTTATTGATGTCAAAGAAGTCATTGATTTAAGCGAGTAACCATCATAGATACGATTAGTTAATACTATGCACTAGTCGTTCAATTTAAGCATTTATAGCAGTGAAGCTTCCCTGCGCAAGGAAATACAATGGCAAAACTAAGATCAGCAACGAGTACTCAAGGGCGAAACATGGCTGGTGCTCGTGCACTTTGGCGCGCTACAGGTATGACAGACAATGACTTTGGCAAACCAATCATTGCAGTCGTTAACTCTTTCACTCAGTTTGTGCCGGGGCATGTGCATTTGAAAGACATGGGGCAACTCGTCGCTGGCGCGATAGAAGACGCTGGTGGTGTCGCCAAAGAGTTTAATACCATTGCTGTTGATGATGGTATTGCTATGGGCCATAGCGGCATGCTTTACAGTTTACCGTCTCGTGAACTTATTGCTGATTCTGTTGAATATATGGTTAACGCACATTGTGCCGATGCTATGGTATGTATTTCTAATTGTGACAAAATCACCCCCGGCATGATGATGGCTGCCATGCGCCTCAACATTCCTGTTATTTTTGTCTCAGGCGGCCCAATGGAAGCAGGTAAAACAAAGCTTTCAGATCAAATCATTAAGTTAGACTTAGTTGATGCCATGATCCAAGGTGCTGACAAAAACGTATCAGATGAGCAAAGCGACCAAGTTGAACGTAGCGCATGTCCTACGTGTGGTTCTTGCTCTGGCATGTTCACTGCAAATTCAATGAATTGCTTAGCCGAAGCCTTAGGATTGGCTCAACCGGGCAACGGTTCAATGTTAGCAACACATAGTGACCGTGAAGCTTTATTCTTAAATGCCGGTAAACGCATTATGGATATGTGTAGAGCCTTCTACAAAAATGACGACCCACTTGCGCTTCCACGCAACATCGCCAACAAGAAAGCATTCGAAAACGCCATGACGCTGGACATCGCTATGGGGGGTTCTACTAATACGGTACTTCATTTAATCGCCATTGCCCAAGAAGGTGAAGTTGATTTCACCATGGATGATATTGATCGTCTGTCTCGTCAGGTTCCTCAGCTGTGTAAAGTAGCGCCTTCTACGCCAGATTATCACATGGAAGATGTGCATCGTGCTGGCGGTATTGTTGCTATTTTAGGTGAACTTGCTCGCGCTGGTTTAATGCATACAGACATTCGTAGCATGTTAGGGCTATCTCTAAAAGAAGTAATTGAGCAGTACGACATCACTCTAACTAATGATCAGGCTGTTAAAGACTTTTACCGTGCAGGTCCAGCAGGGATCAGAACGGTTAAGGCCTTTAGTCAAAGTTGTCGCTGGGATACCTTAGATGACGATCGCGCTAATGGGTGTATTCGTAGTCTCGATAATGCATTTAGTCTAGAAGGTGGTCTAGCCGTATTATCTGGAAACTTAGCAACCAATGGCTGCATTGTTAAAACAGCCGGTGTCGATGATGACAATCTCACATTTTCAGGTCCGGCGCGTATATTCGAGAGCCAAGACAGTGCAGTAGCTGGAATTTTAGGCGATAAAGTTGTTGCCGGTGACGTGGTTATTATTCGTTATGAAGGCCCGAAAGGCGGCCCAGGAATGCAAGAAATGCTTTACCCAACGACGTATCTAAAATCACGTGGATTAGGCAAGGCATGTGCTTTAATCACCGATGGTCGTTTTTCTGGTGGCACTTCTGGCTTATCAATTGGTCACGTCTCTCCTGAAGCTGCTTCAGGTGGTGATATCGCCCTTGTTGAAGAAGGCGACATAATTAACATCGACATTCCTAATCGATCAATTTCTATTGATATCAGCCCTGTCACGTTAGCCGCGCGACGAGTAGCCATGGAAGCCAAAGGAAAAAAAGCGTGGAAACCAGCAACACGTAAGCGTCAAGTCTCTACCGCCTTAAAAGCCTACGCAATGTTAGCGACCAGTGCAGACAAAGGCGCTGTCCGTGATACTAGCGTGTTTGATAAGGAAGATTAATGTCAACGCCTACTAAAAATACAGCGAAACTCAGTGGCTTAGAATATCTCACCAAGATACTCCAAGCCCCTGTTTATGATGCTGCGGTTCTAACCCCGCTGGATCCGCTATCAAAATTATCAACTCGTTTTAACAATGAAGTTTTATTAAAGCGTGAAGACAAACAACCTGTGTTTAGCTTTAAATTGCGCGGGGCTTATAACAAAATTTCTCAGCTTACCAGCCAACAATTAGCCTGTGGTGTGGTGACAGCATCTGCAGGAAATCATGCGCAAGGTGTGGCTTTATCGGCACAAAAGAGAGGCACAGTAGCCACTATCGTTATGCCGCTCACTACCCCCGAAATAAAAGTAGAATCAGTTAAGCTGTTAGGCGGTAACGCAGTACTCCATGGTGAAAGCTTTGAACAAGCCAACGCTTATGCCAAACAACTATCAACAGACAAAGGGTTGGTCTTTATTCCGCCGTTTGATGATGAAGACGTTATAGCGGGTCAAGGCACCGTTGCCATGGAATTGTTGCAGCAACACCGTCAAATAGATAAAATTTTTGTGCCTGTCGGCGGTGGTGGTTTAATCGCAGGCATGGCTGTGTATATCAAAATGGTCCGTCCTGACATTCAAATCATTGGCGTTGAATCACAAGACTCTGCCTGTTTATGTGCCGCTTTAAAAGCAGGCGAACCCGTTGACTTAGATCGCGTTGGTTTATTCGCCGATGGCGTTGCCGTAAAACGTATAGGCAATGAGCCTTTTCGTTTGGCTAAAACCTATGTTGACGACATGATTACCGTATCAAGCGATGAAATATGCGCCGCAGTTAAAGATATCTTTGAAGATACTCGCGCCATTGCAGAACCCTCTGGCGCGCTAGCCTTAGCGGGACTGAAAAAATATAGCACATTGCATCAACTTAAAGACCAATCCTTAATTGCCATACTGTCTGGCGCCAATGTAAATTTCCATGGTTTGCGTTATGTGTCTGAACGTTGTGAATTAGGTGAACAAAAAGAAGGTGTTATGGCCGTTACCATTCCTGAGAAAAAAGGCAGTTTCCGCCGTTTTTGTCAGATCATTGGTGGCCGCGCTATTACCGAGTTTAACTATCGATTCTCAAATCGTCAGCAGGCTAACATTTTTGTTGGTCTGCGCTTAGCTAATGGTGAAACCGAACTTAACACCATGATTGAAAACTTGAAGCAACAAAATTATCCTGCTCAAGATTTGTCACACAACGAGTTAGCAAAATTACATGTACGGTATATGGTTGGCGGACGCCCACAAGAAGCGCTTAATGAAAAATTATTTAGCTTTGAGTTTCCTGAATCTCCCGGTGCACTCACCAATTTTTTAGCCTTGCTAGGTGAGAATTGGAATATTACACTATTTCACTATCGTAACCATGGCGCAGCATTTGGCCGTGTATTAGCTGGTTTTGAATTAGAACAAACGCAATACGATGAATTTATAACGCATTTAAAGCAACTTGGTTACCAATATAAAGATGAAAGCAGCAACCCTGTTTTTAATACCTTTTTAACCCACTAAAGGATTTTTGCATGACGATTACTTCATTCCACCCTACCCCACGTACATTAATGGGCCCGGGACCTAGCGATGTTTCGCCTCGTGTTTTACAAGCGTTAGCCAGACCGACTATTGGGCATTTAGATCCTGAGTTTATTGGCATGATGGATGAAGTAAAAAGTTTATTACAATACGCTTTTCAAACCAAAAATGAATTCACCATTGCGGTATCGGCACCTGGCAGTGCAGGTATGGAAACATGTTTCGTCAATTTGGTCGAACCACAAGATAAAGTCATTGTGTGTGTTAATGGTGTTTTTGGTAATCGCATGGTGGAGAATGTTGAGCGCCTAGGCGCAACCGCCATTGTGGTTGAAGATGAATGGGGAAAACCCGTTTCCATTGATAAAGTCACTCAAGCATTAAGCAACAACCCCGACGCAAAATTCTTAGCTTTTGTGCATGCCGAAACATCAACGGGCGCTTTGTCGGACGCGAAAACATTGTGTGCATTGGCTCAACAACATGACGTGTTAACGATAGTTGATGCAGTCACATCACTTGGCGGCGTAGAGCTTCGTGTTGACGAATGGGGCATTGATGCCATTTATTCTGGCAGTCAAAAATGTTTATCATGTGTGCCAGGCATATCTCCTGTAAGTTTTGGCCCACGTGCCATTGAAAAACTCAATCAACGTCAAAGCAAAGTACCTAGTTGGTTTCTCGACCAAACCCTTGTAATGAATTACTGGAGCGGTGAAGGAAAACGTAGTTACCATCATACAGCGCCGGTTAATTCACTTTACGCGCTACATGAATCATTAGTGATGTTACAAGAAGAAGGTCTAGAAAACGCATGGGCAAGGCACCTTGCTCAACACGAAAAGTTAAAAGCGGGATTAAAAGCGCTAAATATCGACTTTGTTGTCGACGAAGCTTATCGCTTGCCACAACTTAATACAGTTGTTATTCCTGAAGGGGCAGACGATGGAGCAATTCGTAGTACACTACTGAACGAATTTAATTTAGAAATTGGTGCAGGATTAGGCTCATTAGCAGGAAAAGCATGGCGCATTGGATTAATGGGGTATGCGGCTCGCAATGAAAATGTGGCTTTATGTTTAGCCGCTTTGCAATCAGCACTTAACAAAAAATAAGAGAATCATGATAAAAGTACTAGTCAATGGCGCCAATGGGCGCATGGGTAAAGAAGCCGTAAACGCAATCAATAACGACAGCGCATTAACGTTAGTGGGTGAAATTGATTATAAAGATGATTTGGCTGCCTCAATCAACACGTTTAAGCCTGATGTTGTGGTTGATTTTACCGCCGCCTCCGCAGGTTTTGAAAACACAAAAACCATTCTAAACAATGGTGCTTGCCCTGTTATTGGCACCAGCGGTTTTTTAGAGACTCAAGTTCAAGAACTACAAACATTGTCAAAAGAAAAATCTCTCGGTGGGCTAATCGCGCCTAATTTTAGTGTTGGCGCGGTACTGATGATGAAATTTGCGGCCGAGGCAGCTAAATACTTACCCGACGTTGAAATTATTGAAGCCCATAGTCCTCAAAAAGAAGAAAGCCCATCTGGAACAGGACTACGCACTGCCGAGATGATTGCACAAGCACGCATCTCTTCCCCACAAGAAACCAGTGATAAAGAGCTGTTTGAAGGCGCTCGTGGTGCTGAGTTGCATGGCGTTAAGATGCATTCTATTCGTCTGCCTGGTGTGGTCGCACAGCAAACTGTCTTTTTTGGGGGATTAAGTGAAACACTTAAAATTGAGCATAACTCTCAACACCGAGAATCGTTTATGCCTGGTGTTGTTTTAGCCTGCAAAAAAGTTGTAGAACGTGATCAACTCGTTTATGGGTTAGAACATCTGATGGACTAAGAATAAATACCTACCTATTTACAGTTAGCGTCTATACTTATATTTCATATTTTCGCTAATTAAAGTTAGGTAAAGCATGAAACTTTGGATCGCGTTATTCATATTTGCCGCAAGCTTTTTTACCGCGGCAAATAACCTATCAAGTATTGATGCTATTAGCGCTAATAAGATGAATCATGCCTCATCTGTTAAGAGTCAACCACCTTCCCTATTTGAAGCTTTAACATCACAAGAGCAAGCATGGCTTGACGCCAACCCAAATACAACGATTGCAACGGCGCACAGCTGGCACCCTTTTATTTTTGTCGATCACAATGGGCAGTTAGCAGGATACAATGTCGATCTCATTGCGTTGATCAATAAAAATCTAGGCACAAATTTCACCATTAAACGTTATTCATCATGGTCTGATGCTTATGAACTCTTAATGGAAGGAAAAATACCCGCTTTAATGTCTGTAACACCTACATCTGAACGGGGAATGTTTCTCGCATTTACACCAGTATATAATTTCACGCCCCAACATATTGTAACTCACAAAAGCAACCAAGATATTTCGTCAGTAGAAGACCTTGCTGGCAAAAGAGTTGCGGTATTTAAAAATCATCTGGTCACTGATTTTCTAAAGAAAAGCGTGAAGACCAAATCATTGCACTTTATTGAGCGAATTAACGAAGGATATTCACTGCTTATTGCAGGTAAGGTGGATGCTAGCATCTTAAGCAATGCAGATAAAAATAAAGATAAATATAAATATAAGGGTTTAAAAATTGCTGGCACCATATTTAACCATTCAGGGAACCTCTCGATAGCCAGTCATAAGAGCGAACCTACGCTAAATACAATTCTCAACAAAGGCATATTATCAATCTCGAAAGAGCAGCTAAACAGCCTCAATTTAAAATGGAACAAATCTAATGAAAAGAATACTTTTTATACTGATGATGAACTTGATTATATTAAGCAGAACCCAATTGTTAGATTGGGGATAAATAATTGGAAACCAATAGTTTTTTCTGAAAAAAATCAGACAGTAAACGGAATATTGGGCGATATTCTCAATGAGATAACAGCGACCTCAGGTTTAATTTTTGAGCCAGTAACCGGCTCAACAGAAGAATTGTCACAGCACTTCCTGCATAATAAAATTGATGTTTTACCCACGGAGTTCAATCACCCAACTCTTAATGGCGCGAATGAATATACACCAAATTATCTAACCATTAATTCATCACTTTTCATCAATGAAAGTAACAATGATGTTCGTTCATTTGAGGATTTGAACCACAAAAAGCTTGCCATAGTGTCTAATAATCGGCATAAAACAATAATTAAAAAACTCATCCCAGATATAAAATTAGTTCATCCAGCAAACTTAAGTGAAGCGTTAAAACTTGTCACTAATGGGCAAGTAGCTGCCTTGTGGGAGGCGAATCCTGCCATTGCTAGCATAATTAAAAATGAACATGTGCATGGTGTGAAACAAATATCTCAACCAGATGCTCTGCCTAATGCGCTCTCAATGAAGATACAACCAACAGCTACCATCTTACGCAGTATTTTAAACAAATCGTTAATGTTAATCAGCCAATCTCGTAAAAAAATCATCGTCGATGATTGGGTTCAATCAACACATCTGAAGGCAGGTGTAAATCTGGCTTTCGGTATCGGTAAAGAGCCTTTTACACTCGAACACCCAAATATCAGAGGTATTGAGTTTGATCTGATGTATCGCATTCTTAAACATCAAGGTATTGAGATTTATAATGCAACTAACTTATCCGAACCTTTACTTATACAGTCCCTTTCAAATAATGCGAAACTGGATGCAAAAGTGACTGTCAAGCCCCAGAAAGACCAATATTTTTATTCAGATGCCTTTATTTCATTTAATAACGTGGTGGTCAGTCGTCAGCAAGACCATTTGAATTTCATGCACCCTACTGATTTGAAAAATAAGCATGTGCTCGCTTTTTCAGGCGCTTCAAAATACCTAGGACAAGCCTATCATGCGCTATTTAATATTCATGACCGACCGGATCATTATCGTGAATATAAATTTCAGCAACAACAAGTAGAGGCTTTTATTAAAGGAACTGCAGATGCGATCGTTATTGATTTGGACATATTTAAATGGTACGCAAAAAGTTTAGGTCACAATGATCTCAGTGATTATCGCACCCATGATATTTTTCATAAAAATAATACCTATACAGTTGGGTTTCGCGATAAATATTTACGAGACCGTTTCAATATAGGGCTAGCTCATATTAGATCAAGTGGTGAGTATCAATATATCATTGATCAATATTCTCATTCTTTAGTCCAAAGTAAAGTTGATATATCACAGTTATTTTCTGCCATTGTTGCTAATGATTTATTTACTAAAGAGACACTGCCGCTTAAAAACCTGCTCGACAAGCTCGTAAGTCTCCCTTTCATTGAACGTATTGATGTGCTCGATAATCAAAATAACCTGATCGAAAGGTCTATTTCCACCGTTAAAAACCCCTATTTCAAACAACAAAACATCATTAATATTTTTGATAAATTGGCGACGACTAAAGGTTACTTAAATGTTTACTTTAACGATGAATATATAAAGCATCACTACCACAATACTTCACTGATTCCAGATCTTCAGTTTTTTAGTAAAATGAAACGATTTAAATATATTTCAGCGATTTATCGGCGATTAAATCATATTAATAATGCCTTGAATTTCTCCATTCAAGAGCAACGATATTTAGATAGTCACCCTATTATTAAGTTTTCAGAAGTCAATTGGCGTCCGTTATCAATCGTTGAGGATGGTAAATTTAGTGGTTTGATGGCTGATTATATGGACATCATTAGTACTAAAACAGGAATCGAATTTACACTCATCAAAGAAAAATCATGGCCTGATGTCATCACTGCATTTCAAAAGCATGAAATAGACCTAATACCCGGCATTACTGATATAGAACAGCATGCTTCAAACGGTCTAATTTCTAATGAATTTTCATTTTTTAATTTTGCCATTATCATGGGAGAGAATGCGTCCTTTGTTGATACGTTAAGCGACCTCACAGGAAAGAAAATAGCTTTGCCCAAAGATGATCCTGTCTATTATTTCATTAAAAAGAAATACCCTGAGGCTCAAATTATTGAAACAGATTCAATGAATCAAGCGCTAATATTGGTCTCACAACACAAAGCGGATGCTTTTATTGGTCATATGGCCGTGGCTATTTATCAACTAGAAAACCGTTTTCCTCACCTTAAAATTGTTGGTCAGCTCAATACCGGGTTTTCCCATCGTATTTTAGTTCACGATGACCAACCAATCCTTCTTTCTATTATAAATAAGGTTCTGACCTCCATCGATGACTCGACGCACAATGAAATTCGTCAAAGGTGGGTTAAACGCAGTATTCAAACAGCCATCGATTATCAAATTTTATACATCATAGTGCTGGTTTTCTCCCTCATTTCGTTAGTATTTATTTATAGCTATCGACGAATTAATAGGGCTAGTAAGCAGGTCGAAAAAAGTCACGATAAGCTGTCGCGGAGTATGCTTGCCCTTGAAGAGCAAAAAAATAATTTTGAAACCTTATTCTACGAAACAACAGATGGATTATTACTAATGAAAGAAGGGTGTTATGTCGATTGTAATAACTCCGTTCTAGCGATGCTTGGCTACCAATACAAAGAACAACTAATAGGTCAGAGCCCGTCAAGTATTTCACCTCTTTATCAACCTTGTGGCACAGAGTCTAAGCTGTTATCCAAACTTATAGAACGACAATGTAAAACACATGGTCACAATAAGTTTGAGTGGGTATTTCAAGACATCAAGCAGGTAAGTTTTTGGGTAGAAATTGTGCTGACTACAATCACTTTAAATAATGAAGAACTCGTTCATATTGTATGGCGTGATATCAGTGATAAAAAACAATTGGAACAAGAAAACTTTAAGCATAATTCACAACTCATCAGCGCGAATAAAGAACTTGAGCGCTCTATAAAACACCTAAAAAATGCCCAACAACAGCTTATTGAATCCGAGAAGATGGCTAGCTTAGGAGGCTTGGTCGCTGGCGTCGCCCATGAGATAAATACCCCCGTTGGCATTGGATTAACCGCTGTGACACACTTTTTGGAAATAAATAAAGATATTCGAGAAAAGTATCAACAACAGAACATGAAAAAAAGTGACTTTACTAAATACCTTGAAGCATCAAGAGAAATAGCCATACTGCTTAATCGGAATTTAGAACGCACAGCACAATTAGTCAGTAGTTTTAAGCAGGTATCAGTTGACCAAACTTCAGATCAATCTAGAACCTTCAATGTTTCAGGTTATATCAATGAAATATTAACCAGCATCCATCATGTCATTAAAAATACAAAAATTACGATTAGCGTATCGTGCGATGATAAATTAACTATTACCAGTTTTCCGGGGGCTATTTCCCAAATTATTTCCAACTTAGTGATTAATGCAAGTATTCACGCCTTTCCTTCACAGGAAGGTATTATCAGTATCTCAGTCACTCATGTGCAAGAAATATTAACACTCGTTATTAAAGATAACGGTATAGGCATATCACAGCATAATATAAGTAAAATATTCGAGCCGTTTTATACAACCAATAGAGATAACGGTGGTAGTGGTTTAGGCCTAAATATCGTATATAACATTGTTACTACTCAGCTTTCTGGCAGTATCAGATGCGATAGTGATATAGATAAAGGCACCACTTTCACCACTAATTTACCTGTTGTAATCAATGAAAAATGATTAGTTGCAATCACCACTAGCTCCCCTTATTGTAAACTTTGTACTCGCTAAGCATAAAACATTCAATAATTTTAGGTGATCACAATGACAACTAAACAACATGGCCAGTTTTGCTGGCTAGAACTAACAGCTATCGATTGGAAAAAAGCTAAAGAGTTTTATTGCCAGTTATTTAATTGGCGCGCAGAAGACGAAGACATTGGTGATGGTATGTTTTATACCACAATGTTTGTGGATGATAATGTTGTAGCCGCTATGTTTCAACGTACACCAGAACAAGCAGAACAAGGAGTCATGACCAATTGGTTATCCTATGTGGCTGTTGATAATGTGGACGCCACACTCGAGGTTATGGCACCGTTAAACGCTAAGATCATTGCTGGGCCGCACAATGTAATGGATGCTGGCAGAATGGCGATCGTTGAGGAGCCTAATGGCGCTGTTTTTGCTATTTGGCAAGCTAATCAACATGCTGGAATTGCATTACGGGATGCACCAAATTCACTATGCTGGACAGAATTAGCAACGCTTAATCGAGATGACAGCAAAGCATTTTACCATCAAGCGTTTAATTGGCAATTCGATGACAAAGACATGATGGGCATGACATACACTGAACTAAAGTCAGGTGAATTTAGTGAAGGAGGCATGTTAGAAATGACAGAAGAATGGGGGGATACTCCGCCTCATTGGATGAACTACTTTGCCGTTGAAAACTGTGAACAAGCCGTCGAAAAAGCACAGTCTCTTGGGGCAACAATTTGTGTACCTGTCACAGACATTCCTGAGGTAGGACGATTTTCAGTGATTAACGATCCTCAGGGAGCAACGTTTTCAATTATTGAGTCATTACCCCAGAAATAAATTTATTCAATCTTTAAAAAAGCCCTTTTACTATGAATAATAAAAGGGCTTAGCCGTATTTATACTTGAGGACGAGAACGTCGATTACCCGAAGCACCTGTTGGTTTATTTTGCCCACCGTTGCTGCGGCGTTGGTTGTTGCTATTACCTTCGCTTTGCTTATGACGTGTATTAGCACTTTTAGGTTTATGACCTCGTGAGTTTTCACCAGAACGTTGACCATCTTGATGCTCAGTTCTTGGCTTACTTTGTCTTTTAGGCTTGCTAGCTCTAATCGGTCTTGTATCGAGTTCTGTTTCAGGTACACGATGTTGCGCTTCAAACCCTGGAATTTCTTTACGTGGAATAAGCATCTTAATTAAGCGCTCAATATCCTTAAGTTGCTGCATCTCATCGTTGCTAACTAAAGATACCGCTTCACCTGAACGACCAGCACGGCCAGTACGACCAATACGATGCACATAATCTTCTGCAACATTAGGTAAATCAAAATTTACCACATGAGGAAGTTGCTCAATATCTAAACCACGTGCGGCAATATCGGTAGCAACCAACACTTTAACAGAACGATCTTTAAAGCCTGCCAGTGCTTTGGTTCTTGCGCCTTGGCTTTTATTACCATGTATAGCTGCGGCGCTATGGCCACTTGCTTCTAATTGCTTAGCAATACGATTGGCACCGTGTTTGGTTCTTGAGAAAACTAAAACTTGTTCCCATTGATTATCTTCAATTAAAAAGATTAGAGCTTGAGTTTTACGCCCCTTATCAAGCGGACACATCCATTGCTCAATACGTTCAACTGTAGAATTTTCAGGTGTTACCGACACTTCTACAGGGTTATTTATCATGCCTTTAGCCAGTTGACGTATATCGGTTGAAAAGGTCGCTGAAAACATTAAATTCTGACGTTTTTTAGGTAACGTTTTAATAATGCGTTTGATGTCATGAATAAAGCCCATGTCCAACATACGATCGGCTTCATCTAAAACCAATACTTCTAATTGATCAAAACGTACGGCGCGTTGATTATATAAATCAATTAATCGACCAGGTGTTGCCACTAAAATATCAACGCCACCGCG
>Ga0209291_1002140_pt1 | contig 16437 bp, 18 predicted proteins | sample GOMGulsemesocosm_FD_184633 | JGI IMG/M metagenome (GOLD analysis project Ga0209291, IMG submission 184633) | Methane-oxidizing microbial communities from mesocosms in the Gulf of Mexico - GOM9B Gulf of Mexico (SPAdes) (version 2) | ecosystem: Environmental > Aquatic > Marine > Cold seeps...
TCACCGATGTTGTGCATCAAACTACACGTAAACACCACTTCTGGATCAAGTGACGTTTGGCTGGCGATTGCTTTGGCGATTTGCGCCACTTGAAAAGAGTTTCGCCAAAAATCTCGTATATCAAAATCATTCTCATGTTGAAAATTATTGGTAAGGCTACTGGCTATGACTAATGAACGTAGTTTATTTAGTCCGAGTTTAACCGCTGCCTGGGCAATCGACTCAACATCTTGACCGTGAGAATAAGCGGCTGAATTTGCCATTTTTAATACTTTTGCGGTGATCACCGGATCCATGGCAATTTTGTTGGCTATACTATCGAGACCAATATTTGGTTGATTAAAGCTGGTCATCATTTCTTGCAGTAATTGCGGTATAACTGGCGCTTGTTTTAGCTTGGAGAATAGATGTTCTACATTCACACTGTGACTCCCTGTCATTGTGATTATGGTGATGATTAGCAACAGTATAATACTAAAGAATGAATATAATATATTTTATCTAAGTCGAGTTCTTATTTATTTTCAGTGACGATAAGACACCTGGTCATTTATCCGTTTTACCTCTCAATCTCACAGACTCATTATTCCCCTGATTACGTGAATGTGTTGTTATAGTGCTTCATTATTTTTCTAAGGGATAGAAATCAGGGGCATGAGGGGGATGTTATGGATGGGAAACTCGATGTGGAACAAAGCAAGACAGGGGCGAATACAGTCATATCATCACTGCTAAAAACAGCAGGAGGGATGACCGGGATCTCAGCAGTATTACAACAAAGCCAATTTGAATCATTATTACTCAGTGTACAACTAGCCGATGATGATCTAAACGAGGCGGATTTACTCTCTCGTATATTAGGTGTTGAACCATTAATTTCAGAGCAAGAACATGGTAACAAAGTCTAAAGTAAGTAGGTAAAGCCCATTTTTCTATAATGGGCTTTTTTTTGGCTTACTTTCATTACCCTCGCAAAATAGCATTTTCAATTTTAAGTAATTATTGATTATCACCTAGAGGTGACACTGATATACTCTCGCACCTAACTTACTTGAATCTAGTATTGACTAAGGGTTGTCGCGTGACTGAAATCAGTTTTTATCAACAAATTTATCCTATCATCGTAATGATGCCGATTGCGGCGGCTTGTTTTTTAGCGCTGGTATTATCAAAAGGTGAAGTGTGTCCTGGCCAGCGTAAACGTATTACCGAAAACATGATCTCAATCTGGGCTGTGCTTGCGCTGGGTCTGATGATTGGCATTGAGGTTTATGCGACGACATTAACCTTGATTGTCGGTGGCATCGCGGTATTTATTGGTATCATGCAAAACTTAATTCAATCGCGTTTACAAGGTAAGCGGGCTATTCCAAGTACCTGGTTGCGTTTACCGATTGCACTTGCCGTGATCACCGGATTATTAGTGTTGTGGCAACAGCAGCAAGTAATATTGCTATTAGAAGCTATACTTCTGGGGGCTGTATTCGCGCATGTGATCTTATTACGCGCTAAACATCGCTTACAGGCATTTAATGTAATTTTACCTATCGTTGGGATCGCTAGCAGTGTACTGCTAATGTTAGGCTTGCTCGTTATCGCTAGCATGAATGCTGACTCAAGCAATATACTGGTGATCCAGGAGTTTGTTATATACCGTGCCATTATCTTACTGCTTGCACTCGCTATATGGACTATTCCTCTTTATACCAAGCAAGAATACACGCCGAACATAGTTTCACTGACCACGGTATTGTTATTATTTTCTGAAGTCATTGGCATGGGCGTTGTGACTGCATTGTAGGCTAGGATATTACTTACAGAATATAAGATAAAGCCACTGCTGACAGTGGCTTTATTATTTTAGTTGGGTTGTGTTTCCGCGGTTACTGGCTGTTGCCATGCCTTCGTTGCCCACAGTGGTACCGTCGATAATGAGTGCTTGTAGCTACCATTAATTTCTTTTGTCGAATACGACACATACAACAGGCTTTGGCTGTCTGCATCATAGATACGGCGGATCTTTAACGATTTAAACAAGATGCTTTTTGACTGTTTAAAGATCACCTCACCACCTTTTGAAGTATCAATTGTTGCTAACATAGCCGCTGTTATTTCACCTGTTTGACGACAGGCAATGCCCATATCTGACGGATCAGAAAAATCTAAATCAGCTTCAATATGACTAACGTGGCAAGTGACGCCTGGTATCTTTGGATCTATGAATGTGTTGATTTTAATGTCTTTGGTCGTAAATAAACCTAGGCTGATCTTACCTGATTCATCATCGCTACAACCGCTTAATGCAACACTGCTGATAAGTAATGACAATAAACTGAGCTTTTTTAAATTGGCTGACAATGGTTTTAACATCGATGCATTCCTAATTGCGGTTTGAGTGAGAGATTATAGGTTAATACGGATCGGCAAATGAGGAAAGCAATAACATAGGTTTGTTATTACCTTCCATCTTTTATCGTTTTATTGATAATAACCAGAGTTGGTTATTCGACTGTGCTTAGGATTAACGGCGGTATAAGCTGTGATCAGTAAATTCTTTAGTTGACTGACACTCTAAGCATAAACGCGACTCAGGACGTGCCTGTAAGCGTTTAATCGATATTTCATCGCCACAGTTATCGCAATAACCATAATCACCGCTATCGATGCGATGTAATGCTTTAACGATCTTCTTGATGTGTAATTTATCGTGATCAATGCGGTTTAGCTCTAAACGATGAGCTTCTTCCATAGCAGCGCGATCAATTTCGTCTGCCATTTCGTTACTATCTGAGATCACAACGTTTGTTGATTGGTTTTCGATGCGTGCTCGGATCTCTGATTGCTCTGATTCTAGTTTATCTTTGAAATAGGCAACTTGGCCTTCATTCATAAAATCGCTCATATATATTACCTATTTCGTATTCGGATTATAATTAATTAGCATAATAGACATTTTATTTGTCCATAATATAGGGATATTAACCCTATTGTGGCAAAAAATAACTGAAAATTACAAATTGGGGTATTTTGTCTCGTTTCAAGGGGGATAGCTAATTAATCCGTATTATTTTCTCTGAATTGTGCTCTGATTGTGATTATCCTTAGTGGATTAGTTTTAATCTTAAGCAGGTTAGGCTAACATCGTTATCTATTTTCAGCATAGTTAACGCTGACATTTAAAAGCCATTGTTAAGCTCTCTGGTTAAGGACCATGTTGATGAAAGCGATAACCGTACACCGTCCAACTTTAAAAATTATATGGAAGCTGTTAGTTTTCTTATTTTTCCCACTTATTATCTGGTTATACAGCGTAATTGGTGATGTACCATTTGCTAGTATTGACAGTGGTGCTAATTATCATAAGTGGATCATATTTTTCCTTTATCTTGGTTGTCTTGCAGCGTGGTTATATGTCGATCGCGCGTTATCACATAGCTCTTTTTTCCGTAGTTAATTTATTTTATGAGTATTGATTCTTTGTTTCCCGTATTTCCCTATATTACCGCGACATGTGTAGCGATTATCTGCGCGCTGATTGCGATCCGTAAGAGCCAACAAGCCACATTGTCGGTGCAAACCTTAAATCATGAAGTTGAACTGTTAGAACAGCAATTGGATAACGTTAATTATAAACACGAGCAGTTACAGCAAGAGCATGATGCTAATAAATTAAAATTAGAATCGCAAAACAATCAGCTGATTAAAGTCATGTCGCGATTGCGTGAAAGTGATATCCGTTTACAAACCGAACGCCAAGCCAGCGAAGAAAAATTGGCCTTGCAAGCACAGTCGGAGCAACGTCTACAACAGCAATTTGAAAACTTAGCGAATAAGATTTTTGATAGCAAAACCGATAATTTCAAAGAACTGAATAAGTCTAGTGTGGAATTACTTTTATCGCCATTAAAAACCCAACTCGAGGGGTTTAAGCAACAAGTGCAAGATGTTTACTCTAATGAAGCTAAAGAGCGCCACAGTTTACAATCTGAAGTGGCAAGGCTACAGCAAGTGTATCAATTGATGTCGAGTGAAACTGCGAACCTGACCAAAGCGCTAAAAGGTGATAATAAGCAGCAAGGCAATTGGGGTGAGGTTATTCTAGCAAGGATCTTGTCGGAGTCTGGGTTACGCGAAGGTCATGAGTACGACGTGCAAGTGAGCTTGAACAATGAACACGGTAAACGCTTTCAGCCGGATGTGATCGTACATTTGCCGCAAGACAAAGATGTGGTGGTCGATTCTAAGGTGTCATTAACGGCTTATGAACGTTATTTTAATGCCGAGGATGAGGTAACACGTAAACAAGCATTACAAGAGCATGTGGCATCTGTACGCAGTCATATACGCGAGCTTGGACGTAAAGACTATCATTTGTTACAAGGACTAAAAACGTTAGATTATGTGCTGATGTTTGTTGCTGTGGAGCCAGCCTTTTTAGCCGCATTAGAAGCAGATCCTAGTTTAATGAAATTCGCGTTAGACAATAACATTATGCTAGTTAGTCCGACGAATTTATTAGTTGCACTGCGTACCATAGATAATTTATGGCGTTATGAACGCCAGAACCAAAACGCCCAGCTAATTGCCGAGCGTGCCGGTAAGATCTATGAAAAGTTACGTTTGTTTAGTAATGATATGCAAGATATGGGTGTGGCGTTAGATAAAGCTCAAGACAGTTATGACTCGGCCATGAAGCGTCTAGCAACAGGCAAAGGTAATTTAATTAAACAAGCCCAGCAGTTTGTTGAGCTGGGTGTTGAAGTTAAAAAACCATTACCTGTCGAATTAATCGAAAAAAGCAGTGCTAATTTATTGGAATAACTTATTTGTTTCGCGTTAACCTTTCCAAAATGCCGGAGTGACAAGTACTAATACCGTCATGATCTCTAAGCGTCCCATTAACATACCCAAACTGAGTGCCCATTTTGCAGTATCTGGTAAGCTGGAAAAGTTACCAGATGGTCCAATCACAGGGCCTAATCCAGGCCCTACGTTAGCAACTGCGGTGATGGCGCCGGTAATACTGGTGACGGGGTCTAATCCAATAATACTTAATATCGCCGCCAGTATTGAGATTGTTGCGATAAAGGCACTACCAAAAGCCACCACAGAGCGAACAATAATGTCATTCACATTACGGCCATTGTAGTGCTGCCTAAATACCCCTGATGGATGCACTAGTTGTGACATTTGTTTACGGAATAAGGTAAATGCAATTTGAAAACGGAAAATTTTAATGCCACCCGATGTCGAGCCCGAGCAAGCACCGGTAAACATCAAACCAGCAAATAATACTGTGGTAAATTCACCCCAGGTACCGTAATCGGTTAAACCAAATCCTGTTGTTGTCACCACTGAGACAATATTGAACATGCTAATACGGATAGCGTCGTTAAAGCTAAACACATCTTTAGACCATAAATACAGCGACATCATGACAGTCATGATGAGCACTAGTTTAGCAAAACCGATGATTTGCGCATCCTTGAGTAGCATGCTTATATCGCGTCTATGTAAGGCATTGATCAATAGTAGAAATGGTAACCCACCTAAAAACATAAAGAAGGTACCATTCCATTGTGCACTCTCCGAGAAGTGTGCCATGGACTGATCGGAAGTCGAGTAGCCACCGGTGGATAAGGTGGTCATCGCATGGTTAATGGCTTCAAAACTCGTCATGCCAGCAGCCAAGTAACCCAAATAGCACAGCACGGTTAAGCTTAAATAAACATACATAACGTAGGCCGCAGTATGCTGGGTTTTCGCGGTATTTTTATCAGACCAATCAGATGATTCAGTTTGGAATAAACGCATACCACCGACGTTTAAGTAAGGTAATACGGCGACGCCCATCACCACGAAGCCAACGCCACCTAACCATTGCAGAATAGAACGCCATAACAATACGCTATGTGCTGCGCTATCTAAATTAGATAATACGGTTGAACCTGTGGTGGTGATACCTGACATAGTTTCGAAATAGGCATCGGTATAGCTGATATGTTGAATTAACATCAATGGTAATGCGGCAAAGGCGGACGCAATTACCCAAACGCAGGTGGTCAGCAAAAACATTTCGCGGATACCGAGTTTGAATACTTTGGAACGACCTTTATGCCAAAACAAACCCGATGCGATGGTGGTGATAATAATGGATTTAAAGAATTCGGCCACGCCGTGACCATCGGTATATATCGCTAATACCAACGGCGCGATCATAAACAAGGCAAGGGCGCGAAGCACCACACTTGCCATGAACAATACGGGTTTTAAATTAACCATGTGACAAGCTTCTGTGCGTGTTTATAAGAAAAATGGACTAGGTTGGAAAAGCTTTTCTACGTCTGGAATGAACTTCTTATCAACCAAGAACATAACCACGTGATCATCTTGTTCAATTACGGTTTTATCATGGGCTATTAACACAGTATCTTTACGTACAATTGCACCAATTGTGGTGCCAAGTGGTAGTTTTAAACTGCCGACAGTTCGACCAACAACACGTGATGTTAATTTGTCACCATGCGCAATGGCTTCAATTGCTTCAGCTGCACCACGACGTAATGAGTAAACATTGGCAATGTCAGCACGACGTACATGTGTTAACAGCGCTGAGATGGTGGCTTGTTGTGGTGATATGGCAATATCAATAGTGCCGCCTTGCACTAGATCTACATATGCTCCGCGCTGGATCAGTACCATGGCTTTCTTCGCACCCATGCGCTTCGCTAACATTGCCGACATGATATTGGCTTCATCATCATTGGTTACAGCAATGAATACATCGGTTTGGTCAATGTGCTCCTCGTTGAGCAGTTCCTGATCGGAAGCATCTCCACAGAATACGATGGTATTGTTGAGCGTTTCTGATAATTGCTCTGCACGGGTGATGTTACGTTCGATTAGTTTAACCGAATAATCGCGCTCTAAACGACCTGCTAATGCTTCACCTATGTTACCACCACCGGCAATAATAATACGGCGATAAGGATTTTCCAGTTTTTGTAACTCACTCATTACTGCGCGGATATTATTACTTGCAGAGACAAAGAATACTTCGTCATCAGCTTCAATAATAGTCGTGCCGAGTGGTCGAATTGGTTTACCTTGACGGAAGATCGCCGCGACTCGGGCTTCGACATTGGGCATATGCTCACGCAATGCGGCTAGGGCATTACCCACCAGTGGACCACCGTAATAGGCTTTAAGTGCCACCAATCCCACTTTGTTATTGGCAAAGTGAACTACTTGCAAGGCACCTGGGTAGTCAATTAGACGTTTAATATAATCTGTAACCAGTTGTTCTGGTGCGATTAAGTGATCAACCGCAATCGCGCCGTTATGAAATAAGGTTTGTTTATGGTCTAGATAAGATTCGTTTCTGATCCGAGCGATTTTATTTGGTGTATTAAAGAGGGTATAAGCAATCTGACAAGCGATCATATTGGTTTCGTCATTGTTGGTAACTGCGACGAGCATATCAGCATCTTGTGCCCCCGCTTCACGCAGTACGTCTGGGTTTGCACCGTGACCTTCAACAACACGTAAATCAAATTTATCCTGTAAGTTTCTTAGACTGTTGCCATCGCGGTCGATAATAGTAATGTCATTATTCTCACCTACTAAGTTTTCAGCCAGTGTGCCGCCGACCTGGCCTGCACCGATAATGATAATTTTCATTTAACCTCGCACCAAATAAAATTGTCGTGATCTGTTTTAATAAAACTATTCTACGCCTATCTAAGCTAAAGTCGAATAACGCCAATAGTTTATAGCCAAATGATATCAATCAATCATTTGGCTATAGCTACTATTTGGTTATGCTTTTTTTTGTAGCTTTGCGTAGAAGAAGCCATCCATACCTTGGGTATTTGGCAGGATCTGCCAACTAGATGCTTGATCATCGCTGTTGACTGTTAGTGGGACAAGTGTGGCGTCAGCAGTACGTGCAATAAACTGAGCAATTTGTTCACTGTTTTCGGCTGGTAAAATTGAGCAGGTTGCGTATAACAGGGTGCCACCTGGTTTTAGCTGCTGCCACATCGCATCTAAAATTTCAGATTGTAATTGTACTAATGGTGCAATATCACTATCGCGACGTAACCATTTTATATCAGGGTGACGACGAATAACGCCCGTTGCGCTACAAGGTGCATCTAATAATATGCGATCAAACTTATCACCTTGCCACCAATCTTCAGGTTTGCTTGCGTCGCCGTGGATAAGCTCAGCTTCTAATTGCATACGGGTTAAGTTTTCTTGTACTCGGCTCAAACGCGTTGCGTCGAAATCAACGGCAACGAGGTGCTTAATAGCTGGTTGACGTTCTAAAATGTGTGCTGTTTTACCACCTGGTGCGGCACAAGCATCAAGAATTAATTCGCCAGGTTGTGCGTCTAGGAATTGCGCCGCAAATTGCGCTGCGCCATCTTGTACAGAGCTGTGACCTTCTGCAAAACCAGCTAGTTTATAAACGTCGGTTGGCTTTTCTAAACGCAGTGCTGAATCTGCACTTTCTACGATATCGGCAACGATTTCATCAGCGGCTAATAATGCTTTATAATCAGCTTGATTATGATGCTGTTGATTAACACGGATCCACATTGGTGGGCGTTCATTATTCGCCATTAATACATCTTGCCATTGTTCTGGGTAAGCCGCCTTAATACGCTTAATTAACCAGCCCGGATGACCGAATTTACACGCATCATTACCATCTGCTTGAGCTTCTAGATCATCTTGTTGGCGTTGGTAATTACGTAAAATTGCATTAACCAAACCACTCAATTTAGGTGACTTTAATACTTTGATTGCGTTTACTGTTTCTGCTACAGCAGCATGTGCAGGGATGCGCATGAATTTTAATTGGTATAAACCAACTAAAATTAAGAAATGCACAGGTCGTTGCTTACCGGTTAATGGTTTACTCATTAGTTGACGACTAATAAATTCAAGACGTGGCAACCAGCGCAATACGCCGTAACAGATCTCCTGTAGTAAAGCACGATCCTTGGCTGGTAATAATTGCTGAGCAATTGGTAAGGCTGTCGTCAATGACTGACCTCTATCAACAACTTGGTAAAGTACTTTTGCGGCGCTAGCTCTGGTTTTCATGTATATGTATCCGAGGTAAAACCGCCCAATAATAGTGAGCGGTTATTAGTATTAAATAGAATTTAGTAATTGACCAACAGTAAACCACTCTTTTCGAGCGTTTAATATGTCTTGAACTGGCATGGCTTTTTTACCGGCAAGTTGCATGTTTAATAACGTTAACACGCCATTACCCGTCGCTACTTGAATGCCTTGTTTTGTTGCCGCTATAACAGTGCCTGGCTGCGCATCAGTACTTTCTTCACTGACGCTTGTTTGCCAAATTTTAACATTCTGTTCAGCAATTTGTGTATAACTTACAGGCCAAGGGTTAAACGCACGCACTTGACGTTCAATTTCGACAGCTGATTGAGTCCAATCTATGTTTGCTTCTTCTTTGCTTAGTTTTGATGCATAGTTTGCTTGTTCGTCATTTTGCACTTCAGCAACGGCTGTGTTGTTACTGATTTGGCCTAATGTTTCGAGTAAACCTTGTGGACCAAGCTCGGCAAGTTTGTCATATAGACTAGCACTGGTTTCATCATCAGCAATTGGGCATGTAACTTTGTGCAGCATAGCGCCAGTATCTAGACCAAGATCCATTTGCATGATAGTTACGCCAGTTTCTGCATCACCAGCCCAAATTGAACGTTGGATTGGTGCTGCGCCACGCCATCTTGGTAATAACGAACCGTGCACGTTAATACAGCCTAAACGTGGAGTGTCGAGTACGATTTGTGGCAGGATTAAGCCGTAGGCAACCACAACCATTAGATCTGCATTTAACGCCGCTAATTCTTGTTGTGCTTCTTCGTTACGTAAACTAACAGGTTGATAAACAGGGATATCATGGCTTACCGCGAGTTGTTTTACGTCACTTGGTTTTAATTTTTTGCCACGACCTGCTGGGCGGTCTGGCTGGCTGTATACAGCGATCACTTCATGCTCTGAATTTAATAATGCAGAGAGGTGTTTTGCGGCAAAATCTGGTGTGCCAGCAAAAATAATGCGTAGTGGTTTAGTCAAGATTAATTCCTACTTTGTATTCTTATTTGTTTTGACGTGCTAACTTTTCTAGCTTTTTTCGAATTCTTTGCTGTTTTAGCGGCGATAAGTAGTCAATGAAGAGTTTTCCATTTAGATGGTCCACTTCATGCTGTAAACAAATGGCTAATAAATCATGGGCTTCTAGTGTAAACTCATTACCATCACGGTCTAATGCTGTTACTGTCACGCTTTCTGCGCGTGGCACAAAAGCGCGTGATTCTGGTACCGATAGGCAGCCTTCTTCAATACCTGTATCACCGGATTTTTCGGTAAGCACGGGATTGATAAGGATCAGAGGTTCATCGCGTGTTCCTGACAGATCGATAACGACAATACGTTGTAAAACATTAACTTGTACAGCTGCTAAACCTATGCCTTCTTCGGCATACATGGTTTCGAGCATGTTATCGATGATGATTTGTGTTGCTGGTGTGATTTCCTGCACAGATTGAGCAATCATTTTTAATCGTTCATCAGGAAAATGTAAAACTTCTAATATAGCCATGGTACTTTCTTATTTTGAATGGATTCAAATAACGCTTAATTTTGACGTAAAACGTTACAATAATCACTATAAATATAAGCGTTCAAACAACAATTAGGAAAGGATATGTCCATAAAACGTCGTTTGATCTTTGCTTTGGCTGCTATTTTACCCTTTTTAGCGCATGCTGATAGCTTAAACTTAAAAAATCATTACCCCACTGAATATATCGTCAAGGAAGGTGATACGCTTTGGGATATTTCGAATAAATATTTACAAAGCCCGTGGTTATGGCCACAGTTATGGGATGCGAACCCTACACTCGATGATCCGCATCTTATCTACCCCGGCGATAAACTACAATTAATCTTTGTTGATGGGCAACCACGCTTAGTGCGTAATCATATACGTAAGCGTATCTTAAAAGTCTCTCCTAAAGCGCGACCTGAATTAAAAGGTAGCCGTGCTATCCCGACGATACCGCTAAAATTAATCAATTCTTTTTTAAGTCGTGACTATGTCGCTGCCGATGAAAAACTAAAACAGGCTCCAGTGATCTTAGGTAACAATGACGGTAATACCACGTTTATTGTTGGCCACAGTATTTTTGCATCAAGCTCATTAAAACCAGGGCAATACGGCATTTATCGTCGTGGTCGAACTTATATTGATCCGGTTACTAATGAAAAACTGGGTAACGAAGTAGAGTTTATTGCGATTGCCCGTGTGGTGAATACCGGTACGGAAACCATTCCGGCCAAATTATCGATTTTGAAAAGCGCGAAAGAAGCACGCAAAGGTGATCGATTATTACCTATGCCTGAGCAAGATCGTTTGCCGGTTTATTTCCAACCACGTAATTTCCAGCTAGCAAATGATGGGTTGATTGTCGCGGCAGATGAAAAATACAGTGCGATTGGTAAAAACGATGTGGTGATCATAAATCGTGGTTGGCGTGACAATGTTGGTGCTGGTGATGTGTTTGCGGTATTAAAACGTGGTAAAACCATAATCCGTCATGAAGAAGGTCTAGATTTTGATTATGGTGATCAAGTTAATCAATACGATAAACTATTTTCTGATAAAAATGAGCTACAGCTCCCAGATGAACGGGTCGGAGAAATGATGGTGTTCAAAGTTTATGACAAAGTCAGCCTCGCGCTTATAACACATAGCTCTCAAGTGATTAAACTTAACGATAAGGTAAGTAACTTATGATAACTAGGGTGTAAAGTGTAATTATGGTTAATGAGCACGATAAATATTGGTTAGCACTATATGACGTTCCGAAAATTGGTGGCAGTAGGGCGCTAAAATTATTGCAAAAAACATCATTAACTAAATTATTTTCCAGTTCTGCGCGGTATCTACAATCACTTGGTTTAGATACCGCGCAACAACAAGCCATACTCAATCCTGACTGGCAAAATATTGATAGAAACCTACAGTGGCTTGCTGCTGAAGATAATCGTCATCTTATACCTATTACCACCAAACATTATCCTATCACATTGAAAAATATTGCTGCACCGCCATTACTTTTGTACGTCGAAGGCAATGTTGAATTATTATCGAAACCGCAAATTGCCATGGTTGGCACTCGAGTCCCGAGTTATTATGGTAAACGTCATGCACACAGCTTTGCAGCTGAATTAATCCAACAGGGATTAGTTATCACTAGTGGACTTGCCATTGGTGTTGATAGTGAATGTCATCGTAGTGTATTAGCAGCCAAGGGGGAGACGATAGCCGTATTAGGTACAGGTTTAGCGAATATTTATCCTAAGCGACATCTTAAATTAGCGCAACAGATCCGAGATCAAGGTGCATTAGTGTCTGAATTTAGTCCTTTTACGCAAGCCCGACCTGAGCACTTCCCTCGTCGTAATCGCATCGTCAGTGGTTTATCACTGGGGGTTGTCGTCATTGAAGCTGCATTAAATAGTGGCTCATTGATTTCTGCACGTTACGCCCTTGAGCAGGGCCGGGAAGTATTTGCTCTGCCCGGAGCCATTGATAATCCGGCGGCTGCTGGCTGCCATCATCTAATCCAGCAAGGGGCGAAACTAATCACCCAAACAAGTGATATTACAGATGAACTCACATATATAAATGTACGTACGAATTGTGAGCAAACAGACCTGTTCAAGTCTGATCCCGAAACTGTTTCATTGCCAAACCAAACTATCTTAGATAATGTCGGTTATGAGGTAACGACAGCAGATCTAATTGCTGAGCGCAGCCAACAGCCTGTTAGCCAAGTATTAACAGGTTTAATTGAACTCGAACTTGATCACTGGATCAATGCAGTGCCCGGTGGTTATGTGAGATCGCAACGGAGGGGCTAATGTTAGATATACTTATTTATCTTTTCGAAAATTTTTATGAACAAAATGAATCTGACTTCTTAGTTGATCGAGATAACTTACTCGGTGAGTTAATTCAAGCTGGTTTTGCGGAAGCTGAAATTCATAAAGCTATTACCTGGATTGAAAATATAGTCGAGTTACGCGATGGTGGTGTGCAAACACATCTACCAGTTTCGAGTGTGAGTTCTATGCGAATTTATACTGAAGCAGAGCAATTCTATATAAATACTGAGTGTCGTGGTTTTCTGCTTTTTTTAGAACATATTGATGTGCTAAACATTGAAACTAGAGAAATGGCAATCGCACGTTTAATTGAACTTGAGAACACCGATTTGGATCTCGATGATATTAAATGGGTTATTTTAATGGTGCTATTCAATGTGCCAAATGGTGAAAAAGCCTATCTAGAAATGGAAGAATTGGTTCACGCTAAAGCACTCGATTACCTGCACTAAAGCTCAGGATTCGCATGACTTTGGGATCAAACTTTCATTAATTACTGGCATAATATGTCAGTTTTGTTAATATTCGTTCATCAATTATTTACTTAAAAATTGTTCAAATGTCTAAAAGTGACGACAAACTATTTACAGTTCATGAACATGCCTTGGAAAAAGAGTACGAGACGTGCCCGCAATGCGGTGCCGAGTTAAGTATTAAAAATGCCAAATCAGGGCCCTTTTTAGGTTGCAATAATTACCCTACATGTGATTATTCACGTCCATTATCAAATCAAACTCATTTCGAAGATAACAAAGTGCTTGTTGGTTCTGAGTGTCCAGAATGTCGTCATGAACTCGCATTGAAACGTGGCCGATATGGCTTCTTTATCGGTTGTACCCAATTTCCCACTTGCAATTATATGTCTAAAACAGAAACTCCAGATGAGACCGGCATATGTTGTCCACAGTGTAAATCGGGTGATTTACTGCAGAAAAAATCACGTTTCGGAAAGATATTTTATTCTTGTAATAAATACCCTAAGTGTAAATACATTATTAATTTCAAACCAGTTTCAGAAACATGTCCTGATTGTCATTGGGGCATTTTAGTGGAAAAGAAAACCAGTAATGGAAAACAACTTATCTGTCCACAGAAAAGCTGTGGCTATAAGCGTGCTTTATTAGAATAGTGATTAACACTATCAATTAATTTAACCAATTAAAAATAACTCATACGGAAAGGGAATAATTATGTCTACACCATTTGTTGCAGTATTAATGGGCTCAGATTCAGATTTACCTGTCATGCAGGCGACGCTGAATGTACTTAAATCATTTGAAATTCAGTACGAAGTGAAAGTAACTTCTGCTCACCGTACGCCTGCTGCGACACATCAGTATGTAACTGATGCTGAAAATCGTGGTTGTGCTGTGTTTATTTGTGCTGCTGGTCTTGCTGCGCATCTAGCTGGTGCAGTAGCTGGTATTACTACTCACCCTGTAATCGGTGTGCCAATTGACGCAGGCCCGTTACAAGGTATGGATGCATTATTATCAACAGTGCAAATGCCTGGTGGTGTGCCAGTTGCTTCTGTAGCAATTGGTAGTGCTGGTGCTAAAAATGCGGGTTATCTTGCCGCGCAAATGCTAGCAATCGGTAATCCTGAGATGGCTGCAAAAGTTAAAGCTGAGCGTGCAGCAAATGCAGCCAGCATTATTGCTAAAGATGCAGCACTACAAGCTAAATTAAACGAACTATAATAAATTAGTCTTGTTACTGTCGTTATAGAGTAAGAAATGGTAGCGTAAGCTACCATTTTATTTATGACTATTAATAATAGATATAATCTTGTGAATAATTCAACCGCTATTAGTAACGCTGTGATCGCGTTAAAACACCAACAAGTTATTGCTTATCCAACTGAAGCTGTATTTGGCTTGGGTTGCGACCCGATGAATGAAAAAGCAGTACAACGCTTATTAACCATTAAACAACGGCCGATTGAAAAAGGTTTGATCTTAATTGCCGCTAATTTAGCGCAGCTAGAGCGTTATGTTGACCTGAGTAAATTAACTGCCCAACAGATTGATAACATTAAGCAAACCTGGCCAGGTCCAGCAACTTGGGTTATGCCTGCTAAAGCAAAAGTACCTAAATGGTTAACCGGACAATTCGACAGTATCGCTGTTCGTGTCTCTGCACATCCGACAGTACAAAAATTATGTCTGGCTTTTGGCGGACCTATCACCTCAACGAGTGCCAATCTAACAGGGCTGACGCCATGTGTGACTACTGCGGAAGTAACTCAGCAACTTGATTCGTTACTTGGTGCTATTGTAGATGAAGCCGTAGGTGGTCTTGCGCAGCCGACGACAATTACAGATGCCGTGACGGGTAAAGTCTACCGTTAATCATAATTTAACTCTGATAATACCTATTGACCAATATGCTCGAACCGTTGTTTACTAGGTCATTTCCTTTATCTATCTCATTACAGGAGTTGTGCAGAATGGATCGTTATGCCGTATTTGGTAATCCAATAAACCACAGTAAATCACCTATGATCCACAGTTTATTTGCTCAGCAAACTGCTCAGATCCTCAGTTACCAAGCAATTGAAGCGCCAATTAATGGTTTTTCCACCGCGATGAATGAGTTTTTTTCTCAGGGTGGGAAGGGCTGTAATATTACAGTTCCTTTTAAAGAAGAGGCGTTTTCGTTTGCTCAGCAATTAACGCCACGAGCGCAACTTGCTGGTGCTGTGAATACTTTGGTTCTTAGTGATGATGGTCGAGTTATTGGTGATAATACCGATGGATTTGGTCTGGTACATGATTTATTGCAATATACGACACTTGAGAATAAGCGGATCTTATTATTAGGTGCGGGTGGGGCTGCACGCGGTGTAATTGGGCCGTTATTAGAACAAGGCTTACAAGAATTGGTTATTGCTAATCGTACAGATGCAAAAGCACAACAATTAGCCGAGTTATTTAACGATAAGGGCGCAATTACAGCGAGTAGCTTTACAGCCTTAACGGGGAACTTTGATCTTATCATTAATTCTACCTCAGCAAGTTTATCTGGTTTAGTACCAGCAATCTCGTCAGCATTAGTAGATAAAAAAACGATTTGTTATGACATGATGTATAAAGCGGATGCTACAGCATTCAATTTATGGGCTGTAGAGCAAGGTGCTGAGTTGGCTATTGATGGACTGGGTATGTTGGTAGGGCAGGCTGCTGAAAGTTTTAAAGTTTGGCGTGGTGTGACGCCATCTATGGCTCCAGTACTTAAGGTATTAAGAAAAACAATTAAGTAATCCTAAGCTTACTACCCTCTAGACCTTAATAGAGGGTAGGCGTAGTAATTTGGTAAGTAAAGCCATTTTAGAATCAGATTACTGGCTATCTTCTATATATTCATTTTTAAGCAAAACATAGTTATCGGCCGATAGCTTTAAAAATGCAATTTCAACATCAGTTAATTTTCTTGCTTGTT
>Ga0209291_1002141_pt1 | contig 16430 bp, 11 predicted proteins | sample GOMGulsemesocosm_FD_184633 | JGI IMG/M metagenome (GOLD analysis project Ga0209291, IMG submission 184633) | Methane-oxidizing microbial communities from mesocosms in the Gulf of Mexico - GOM9B Gulf of Mexico (SPAdes) (version 2) | ecosystem: Environmental > Aquatic > Marine > Cold seeps...
ACAGGCAAAAAACACTGGGTTTGGAAAAAAACATGATTTTTCTTCAATTAGAACATATGAAGATTTTATAACTCGTATTCCTGTAATAAGCTATGAAGACATAGAACCTTTAATAGAACGATCTCGTAAAGGAGAACAACAGCTATTCTGGGATACTCCAATAAAATGGTTTGCAAAATCTAGCGGAACTACCAATGCAAAAAGTAAATTCATCCCTGTAAGTCAAGAATCATTAGATGATTGTCATTATAAAGGGAGTAAGGATTTATTATGCCTGTACCTAAACAACAACGAAGACTCTCAATTATTTACAGGAAAGGGACTACGCTTAGGAGGGAGTAAAGAATTGTATCAAGAAAATGGAACTGTTTTCGGAGATTTATCCGCCATACTAATTGACAACATGCCTTTTTGGGCTGAATTCAGCTCCACTCCTAGCAATAAAGTATCCTTGATGGATAACTGGGAAACCAAATTACAAGCAATTATTGATGAAACCGTCAAGGAAAATGTGACAAGTTTAGCAGGTGTTCCTTCATGGATGTTGGTGCTATTAAATCAGGTATTAGAAACCACACAGAACAAACACCTTATAGAAATTTGGGAAAACCTAGAAGTTTATTTTCACGGAGGTGTTAGTTTTGAACCCTATCGAGATCAATACAAAAAGTTACTTCCAAAAAGTGATTTTAAATATTACGAAATTTATAATGCCTCAGAAGGGTTCTTTGCTATTCAAGATAGAAATGATTCTTCAGAATTATTATTAATGCTTGATTATGGTATTTTTTATGAGTTTTCTGCAATGGATACTTATGGTACAAGTCAACAAAAAATGATCCCTTTAAGCGAAGTAGAAATCAATATAAATTATGCAGTAATTATCACTACAAATGCAGGATTATGGCGCTATAAAATAGGTGACACTGTTCGCTTTACTTCAATCAACCCATATAGAATTAAAGTTACTGGAAGAACTAAGCATCACATCAATGTTTTTGGGGAAGAACTAATGATTGAAAACACTGATGAAGCGTTAAAAATTGCCTGCGCAAAAACTGATTCTGAAATAAAAGAATATACTGCTGCTCCTATTTTCATGAACGGAAAGGAGAAAGGCGCTCATGAATGGTTGATTGAATTTAAAAGAACTCCTAATAATATGGAATATTTCTCGGAGTTATTGGACAATGCTTTGAAATCATTAAATTCAGATTATGAGGCAAAACGCTTTAATAACATTACACTAAACCACCCTAAACTTCATATTGCAAAACCTAATTTGTTCTACAATTGGTTAAAGCACAACAGTAAATTAGGTGGGCAAAACAAGGTCGCACGGTTATCAAATTCTAGAACTTTTATTGAAGAGCTACTACGAAACAACCACTAAAATATAGCACAGTTCCTTTCCTTTTTAGGATTTCGTATGAGCCAGATTGAAGCTTTTTAAGCCACTTTACAGAAAGTATGACACCTAAATTATATGAAACCAGGCTGTTCTTTTTTCTACTAAACAGCCATTCCTAATAACTTTCTATATAACAATAATGCATTACTATCAGTTAAAGAAGCTATATAGCTAGAAACACTTAGTAATCGCTTATATAAATCATCACTAAAAAAACCTTCTATCTCAGGTAAAGTTTTCAATATCAACTTATCGTAATTAGTTACATTTCCTAACGCCTTATTGTTTACTGCAGTAGTATATACTTCTAATAACTTAGACAAAACTCTATACCCGATAATTTCTTTTTCTATAACCTCATTACTCTGATAAATTTTATCAATACTTATTTTTATAATATCATTAATCTGAGGTTCATACACACATTTATCAAGTAATCCATGATTGAACTCCCCCTTTAAAATAGCTTCCTCATTTTTCATGAAAACCGATGCAGCTTCAGTGATTAAAGAGCTTATAGCTAGTGCTCTCAGGTACGCTACCCTTGTCTTTGTTGTTGTTAACGATTTATAAGTATCAATATTAATCGTTTTCTTAACCAAATTAATCAGGTATTCCAAAGCAAACTCTTCATCTATTAACCCTAAATTAATTCCATCTTCAAAATCAATAATAGTATAACATATATCGTCAGCTGCCTCTACTAAAAAAGTAAGTGGATGACGACAATAGCTTATTGTTTTACCTTTTCGTACCTGCAACAACCCTAATTCAGCAGCTACATCCTCAAACAAAACTTTATCATCTTGGAAAAAACCATATTTTTTATCCGCAATATGAGTTGTAGGTTTTATGGGTAATGATTCTTTTGGGTACTTCATAAAAGCTCCTAAAGTTGCATAAGATAAACGTAAAGCTTCTTTCTTTTCTACAAGGATTTTGAAGCCATTTGCATTTCCTTCAAAACTTACTAAGTCCTGATACTGCTTATCAGACAGCTCTTCTTTAAAGCTCAATCCTGCACCTGTTGCAAAAAACTCGCCAATAGCCTTTTCTCCAGAATGCCCAAAAGGTGGATTTCCAATATCATGAGCCAATGCAGCAGTTGCCGTAATTGCACCAAAATCGTTTGACTTATACCCAAGATCATATTCCAGATTCGGATATTTTTTTAACAACTCTTTCCCTACTACTCTACCTAACGATCTCGCAACAACTGAAACCTCTAAGCTATGTGTCAATCTTGTGTGTACAAAATCGGTTTTTGACAAAGGAATAACCTGAGTTTTATCTTGTAGACTTCTAAATGCTGAAGAAAATATTATTCTATCATAATCCACCTCAAAACCTAATCGATTTTCATCTTGCTCTTTTCGTAGTCGCTTATTTGTATCTCCATAACGCTTAAGTGACAACAACTGGTTCCAATTCATCATACTCTACTTTTTAATTAACATTAACTTAATAAATAAACGTTTTCGCTTACAATACAATAACACAACCATGATATAGCAATAACATTACAATTATGGGCTTCCTCTTTCTTTGCAAAAAACAAACTCAAACAAAATGAAAAAAATTTTCTTATTGATTTCCTTATTTACAAGCATTGCTTTTTCGCAAGACAAAGTTCAAATATCGGGAAAAGTTTTAGATGGAGAAATGGATAACGAACCTTTATTAGGCGCAACAGTTATAATAAAAGGTACGACCATAGGTGTTCAGACTGATTTTGATGGAAATTATATTTTAGAAATCCCCCCCGGATCATACACTCTAGAATATAGTTATGTAGGATACACTTCTATGAAAGAAGACATTACTATATATGAAAGTACAACAATTAACAAAACGCTTAAAGCGAACTCATTAGATCAGGTAATAATAGTTTCTGAAACCAATAAAGAAAAAGAAAATTCTTTATTAATTGCACAAAAGAAAGCAGTTGAAATCAAACAACAAATCGGAGCCCAAGAATTAGCAAAAAAAGGAGTTTCTGACCTTGCAACAGCTGTAACAAAAGCTTCAGGAGTTTCGAAACAAGAAGGCTCAAATGCAATTTTCATTAGAGGCTTAGGCGATAGATATAATTCAACAACATTAAACGGCTTACCACTTCCATCAAATACTGCGTCAAATAAAAATATTTCATTAGATATTTTTACAACAGATATTGTAGCGTTTATTGATATTAGTAAAACATATAACAATAAAATTTATGGTGATTTTGGTGGTGCTAATGTCAATATTGTTTCTAAAAACCATCGAGGGAAAGGGAGTTTAAAAATTGGTTATGGAAGTGGCTACAATTCTAATGCAATTAATACGAGTAATTTCTATTTGCAAGAGGGCCCAATTTACTCTGGTTTTTACAACAAAAAACAACCCAACAACCCACTATCAGGTTATAATTTTACTACAAGTCTTGACAGAGAAACTGCATCTCCTTTTAATCAAAATTTTTCACTAACTGGAGGAATAAAATTTAACTTAGGAAAAAGTAGAAGATTAAATATTTTTGCAACAGCATCTTTCACTAACGGTTTTAAACAAAAAGAAGGAATCTCTAAGGGAAATATAGATACTTTTGGTGTAGCCCGCTCTGATTACACTTTTGAATCATATACATACAATACAAACACTACTGGTATGGCAAATATAGCTTTCAAAGCAAACAACAACAATACCATTAAATTTAATTCACTACTTATTAATTCTACAGATCAGAATTTAACTGATTATTATGGTGTCATAGATACTTTTGACAATGCTGAAAACGGCGGAGGCTTCATCAGACGATCTACCTTTAACAGAACTCTATTATTAGTAAATCAATTATTAGGAAAACACACTTTTAATGAAAAAACTAATCTTAATTGGGGATTAGGATATAATACTGTAAACAACAGTACTCCAGACAGAAGACAGGTAATGCTAGTACCAAGGGATAATAGCAACCCATTTATTTCTCCAAAAACTGTTTCCGATATTTCTGATTCTAATAGTCATCGTTATTTTGAAGAACTTAATGAAAATGAGTTTGTAATAAATATTGCGAGCAGTTATCAACTCTCTAAAAACAAAGAAGATAACTACAAAGGGAAAATCACTTTAGGATACAGTGGTCGTCTCAAAACTGTAGCACTTGAAGCAACCCAATTCAATTTTGCAATTAATAGAAATGCCACACAACCTAATGTAACCATTAATAATTTAGACGCTTATTTTAATCAGCAAAATTTAAACTCTGGATTGTTTACTATTAAAACATTTAGAGGAGGATTAGGAACCCCTAATGTTTTAGCTCCACAAACATACGATGGAACACAAACAATTAACAGTGGTTTTGCTAGTTTTCAATATAAGGTATCCCCAAAACTTACCACCATTATTGGAGTAAGAGCAGAACAAATAATTCAAGATATAGAATGGGTTACCTCACTTAATCCAGAAGGGGATAAAAACTCACTTGATGAAATACAAATCATGCCTAGTACGACCTTAAAATATGAATTAACTGAAAAACAAAATTTAAAATTTGCAGGAAGTAAATCATACACATTACCGCAGTTTAAAGAAAGAGCTCCTTTTTTATATGAAGATGTTGTAGGCTCAAAATTTGGGAACCCAAACCTATATTCATCAACAAATTACAATGCTGATCTTGGATGGGAATACTTTCCTAAATCTGGAGAAGTAATATCCATAACTGGTTTTGGAAAATTAATTCAGAACCCAATTAACGAAACTGTTGTTGCTTCTGCGGCCAATGATATTTCTTGGGTAAATTCAGGGAAACAAGCTACTGTATTTGGAGTGGAATTTGAAATTAGGAAAAATATCCTTGAAATTAATAAAGAACATGGTGATATTAATTTAAAAAGTAACCTAACTACTGGATTTAACGGAGCACTGATGTCTTCAAACCAAGAATTTGATAGTGAAAAAGTTTCTGCGGAGACAGATCTTAATGTCCTATTTACAAATGAAAGCGGTAAAATAACTGGCGCTTCTGACATTTTACTTAATGGAGATATTAGCTTCTTAAAAGAATTTAATAAAAACAGTAACATTCTAGCAACATTTGCAGGGAACTATTTTTCTGATAGAGTATATGCCATTGGCTCAGCAGGAAAAGGAAATTTGATTGATAAAGGATTATTTACTATTGATTTCATTCTTAAATCAAAAGTATCAAAACGAATTAATGCAGGAGTATCAATAAAAAACATCTTAGACTCAAAAATAAAAAGATTTCAAGATAATGAAACAGGAAAAATTGCTGTTAAATCTTTTAAAAACGGTCTGAATGCAAGTATATCTTTAAACTATACTATTTTTTAAAAATAAAATAAACTACGTAAAAAGGTCAGTATATATACTGACCTTTTTACATTATAACACTTTAGAAATATTATATTTCAAAAACAAAAACTACTTTACATTTAATTAACATTAAGTATATTATACTTAACAAATAGATGATATTTTGGTAAAGTAGATCTTTAAATAAAGCTATTTATTTGTAGTGTAATAAACAATTATACAAAAATTAAAAAAATGAAAAAGTCAATTTTATTATTAGCTATCAGTGCAACTACACTTTTTACAAATTGCTCAAGTGATGATTCAAACCCTATTACTCCTAGTAGTACTTTTAACGCAGATCCTACAAATCTTAGAGGGGATATTAATAATGGTACAGTTACTTTAAACCCAAGCCAAACATATAACTTAACTGGGGCTCTTATTGTCAATAGTGGAGCTAAATTAATTATCCCTGCAGGGACTACAATTGAAGCTTCAGGAGGAACAAGCTCATATATTGCCGTAGCGCAAGGAGCAAAAATTGATATTTTAGGAAACTCTTCTTCTCCTGTTGTAATGACTTCTGCCAATACTAATCCAGCTGCTGGGGATTGGGGTGGATTAGTTATATGTGGTCATGCACCAACAAACAAAGCAGGATCAAATGGAGAAACTGCTACTGCTGAAGTATCTGATTTAACTTATGGAGGATCCGACATAAATGATAACTCAGGAATAATCAGATATTTGAGAGTTGAATATACAGGAGCAAACTTTAGCGCTACAAAAGAATTTAATGGCATCTCATTATTTGCCGTTGGAGCTGGAACTACATTTGAATATGTACAATCATACAAAGGTGGTGATGATGGTATTGAATTCTTTGGAGGTACTGTTAATGGAAAATATTTAGTTTCTACTGCAAGTGGTGATGATTCCATAGATTTCGCAGATGGGTGGGCTGGAACTGGTCAATATTGGTATATAAACCAAGGGTCAAAGGCAGGAATTGAAGGGTCTAACAATGGAGACAACGGTAATGCTTCCCCTAAAACCAATGCAATTTTAAAAGATATTACTATTGTTGATAGTGGCTCAGAAGGGGCTTTATATATAAAAGAAGGAGGAGGAAACTGGACCGCTTCTAATATTCATATTGCAGGCTATGATTTAGGAATTAAAATTAAAGATGCAGCCACTGACCCTGCAGCAAATGCAAATGTTGACAATGGAAATATTATTTTTAATAATATTCAATTTGGCCCAAGTGTAGTTACAAAAAGTCAATATAGTGGAATTAATACTACTTACATGACAGAAGGAACAAACGTTGGTGCTGGAAATGGAGCAAATGCACCAATTTGGGCAAACGGATGGACAAGAGGGTTGTAAAAAATTTATAAATTAAAAAAGGGAAGGTTAGTCCCCCTTTTTTTAATTCATATTCAACATATACTACTAGTTCTCACAATTAGTCATGTTTAAATAACGTCAGCTTAATGATTTAATTAAATAGAGAAGGAGTCTTTATCATGTTGTTTGTTTTTAAAACTAAACGTAGTCTTTTTATTTTTTTGCACAGTTAAATTAATCGTTTAGTTTTTATAAAAAGGGGTAATATAATATTACCCCTTTACTTTATATTTAGAAATTAATAAATGTGATTAAATTAACCTGATCTCTTCCTGATCCTTCAAAAAATTGATTCATATAACCAACCTCAACCTTAATTGTTTTATTTAGCTTATACCCAAATCCTCCAAAAACTCTATTTCTATCAAAAACTGATTTTTCAGTGTTCAGAAAAATCTCATTATAAACAGATGCATAAAGCATCTTTTCTGAAGTTTCCTTAACAATTAAAGGATAATTAAGGGATAAAAAATAACGAAAACGCATTTTAAAATCAGACTCTACAAAACGTTGCTCAAATCTGTAACGATGCGTCATTTTTAATTTACCTACACTTTGCTTAGTGGTAAATTGCTGAAAAATTCTGTGCTCGTTAACCGATTCTTTTTCTTCTGTCCCAGCAATATAATTTTCTGAGAGAATATAACCATATCCTAAAAGTAAGTTATTATTATTATCTGTTAAGTTATAACCCACCCCTGTTCGTAAAAGCAATTGTTCAAGATCGCCAATGGCATTATAATTTCTGTATTGCACTTCATTATGAATATTCCAAGTGGAGTCTATCTTTTTACTACCTATATATATCAACCAATTACCTAAGTTACTATCTTGGGCTTGAGTAAATAAAGGAAGCATTAACCCTAAGGTTAATGCTCCTAAACTTATTTTATGTATCTTTTTTATAATTTTCATATAATAAGATGTTCTTATTCATAAAAAGTAACGCTTCCGTCAGCAACACTATACATTGCTCCTACCATTTTAATTTCTCCAGCAGCTTCCATTTCTGCTAGGATTGAGCTCTCTTTTCTAATTCTCTCAATAGATAATTGCACATTCATAGCTGCTACCTTTTCTACTTTAGCATCACTCATTTCTTCATCAACTGCATTAACCGCTGGCTGAATTTTATCTAATAATGCCGTAATATTTCCAAGTTCTACATGTTTACAAGCTGAAGTTACAGCACCACATTTAGAGTGTCCCATTACAACAACTACTTTTGAACCTGCTACTTTACAAGCGTATTCCATTGATCCTAAAACATCTTCGTTTACAATGTTTCCTGCAACTCTAGCACTGAATATATCTCCTATTCCTTGGTCAAAAACCAATTCAGCTGGCACTCTTGAATCTATACAACTTAACACTACTGCAAAAGGGTATTGTCCCCCACTTGTTTCTGAAACTTGTGATAATAAGTCTCTATCAGTTTTTACGCTTTGAGTAAATCTTTTATTTCCTTCAACAAGCATGTTGTATGCATCTTTAGGTGAAAGACTATCTTGAGTTAATTTAGTTTGTGTTTTCATAATACTTTTATTTTTTTTAATTGATTATTAATTAGTTTGAAGTCTTAATTTAAAAAATTCTATATAACTAGGTGGATTTTCTACAGTACCTCTTTCAGAAATTAATTTGATATTTATATTTCGTTCTTCTGCTTTTAATACAAAATCATCTAAAATTTCTATAATATCGTAATCAAGAAAACGTGTTTTTCTTACATCTAATTCAAGGTAAGAGTTTTCAGGTAAGCTGTCTAATTCTTTTAAAATAGCACCTTTATTAAAGAATGTAACTTCCTCAGCCAATGTCATTTTTATTTTTTCTAATCCGTTACTCTTATCTTCTATATGTAAGAAGTGAGAGTTTCTGTAACTTTTAATTAAAATTACTACCACACCTACTGCTAATCCTAAAGCAATTCCTTTTAATAAATCTAAACCAACAATACCTACTACAGTTACTATAAATGGTAGAAACTGTTTCCATCCAAGCTTGAACATTTCAATAAACAATTTTGGCTTTGCTAATTTGTACCCTACAATTAATAAGATCGCTGCTAGTACGGAAAGTGGAATGTTGTTTAGTAGTTTGGGTATGATAATCACTGAAATTAATAATAAAAACCCGTGAACAATGGCCGATAATTTTGTTCTACCTCCGGAATTAATGTTGGCAGAACTACGAACAATTACTTGAGTAATTGGCAACCCACCAATTAAACCAGAAATAATGTTTCCTGCTCCCTGGGCAAATAACTCTCTGTTAGTTGGTGTTACATTATTATGAGGATCCAACTTATCTGTTGCCTCTACACATAACAACGTTTCTAAACTAGCAACTAAACCAATTGTAAATGCAGTTATTAAAACTTCTGGGTTACCTATAGCAGAAAAATCAGGAAAAGTAAACTGAGCTAAAAAAGCATCAAATCCGTCTGGTGTTGGCACCCTAACCATACCACTGTTTACAATGTTTAAATCTGAACCTTTAGTAACCATGTAATAAACAATACCAATAGCTACAGCTACGATTGGTCCCTGAATAATTTGAAATATTTTAGCTTTTTTAGATAAAACACCTGACCATAACAATAAAATAAATAAGCTGATTACACCTGCTATCAATGAAGATGTGTCTATTTTATCCAAACTAGATAAGAAGCCAAAAATATTAAACCCTTTATCTTGAGCATTCTCATGACCAAAAAAGAAAGGAATTTGCTTTAAAAAGATAATAATACCAATACCGGTAAGCATCCCTTTAATTACAGACGAAGGGAAATAGTAACCAATAACCCCCGCTTTTAAAACACCTAATAGTATCTGAAAAACACCGGCTAATACAACAGCTACTAAAAAGCTTTCGAAACCTAAATTTTGAATTGCTACTAAAACAATAGCAGCTAAACCAGCTGCAGGGCCACTTACTCCAATTTTAGACCCAGAGATGGCACCAACTATGGTACCACCGATAATACCAGCTATAACACCACTAAATAATGGAGCTCCACTAGCTAAAGCAATACCTAAACATAAAGGTAGTGCTACAAAAAATACAACGATACTTGCTGGCAAGTCGTTTTTAATATATTTAAACATTCATATAGTTATTTATGCCAACATAAAATAAATGAAGGCGTTTATAAAATTTTAAAAAGCGGTAAATTATATGCTGTATTCTGGTGGGGGAAGTTGAATTTCTATAGTACAAGAAGAAGTTATTTCAACAAAACAAACTACTATTGTTGAAGTTGTATCGTAGAAATTTGAATTGATTAACGATGAAAGAAAGAATTCTTTTTTACACTCTTCATTTTCTTCATTATCTATTTCTTCTTTTTCCTCATTATTATCTTTGTCCTCTTCATTAGAGTTTTCTACAAGAGTATTGGTAGATTTATTCATCAACGATATCATTGACGGTGTCAATACTGATACGGTTAGGACAAAAGAAAGTAATATGACTGTAAAAGACTTAAGCACTATTTTTTTTGAAATTTTTTCAAATATAATAGAAACAATCAATTTAATATATAGCTACATGTTAAATAAAATATAAAATAACATATTTAAAATGAAGGTCCACAAAACGGTAGTAATACAACTTCCGTTTTTGCATCCCTTATAAGCTGATAATGTTTTAAATAGTACTACTAATATTCTTTTTTAATCCAATTTAAACAATCTTTAAAGTTTTCGAATAAATGTTCTTTAGATACTAAATCAGGGATAATGTCTATACGTTCTAACATATACTTAGGCTGTTTTAATACACCAACCATAATTATCTTTTTTCCACTCTTGGCTAAATCGACCAATACATCTTCCATAGCATATAAACCAGATTGATCTATATAGGCCATCCGACTCATTCTAATAATAACTGTAGAGGCTTTTTCAGGAATTTGCTTTGCCAATGCCTGAAAATCACTTGTATAACCAAAAAACAATGGCCCTTTTATATGCTTTATAAAGATTTCATCTTTTAAATGCTCTGGAAAATCAATTTCATCTGACCATGATTTTTCATTTTTTAGCGATTTCACATCAGAACGCTCCGCTGTTAAATCTCCCATTTTTTTCATGAACATTAATGACGCTATTACTAAGCCTATACCTACTGCATACACCAAATCCCACACAGAAGACAGTACTAAAACTACTAACATTATAATTACCTCTGGTTTTGGCATAAAAGGAATCGCTTTCAAACCTTTATAATCCATTACTCCAATACCTACAGTAACTAAAATACCTGCCAATACAGCTGCTGGTATCTTTGAAGCAATTGGCCCCAATGCTAATAAAATAATGAGCAACATTAAACCAGCTACCATTCCTGAAATTTTAGTTTTTCCTCCAGCATTTATATTTACTACAGTTCTAATTGTAGCTCCTGCACCAGGAATACCTCCAAACAATGCTCCAATACTATTTCCTATCCCTTGACCAATTAATTCTTTATTTGGTTTATGTTTGGTTTTGGTCATATTATCAGCTACTACCGATGTTAACAAAGAGTCTATCGCTCCTAAAAGCGCTAAGGTTAATGCAGTAAATACATATGGTGTGATGCTATTTAACTTAAAAGCAGTAAAAATTTCAAAGTTCGGAATTGGTAATCCACTTGGTATTTCCTGTATAGGCCTATAATCTAACCCAAATCCAACTGCTATCCCAGACATCACCAATAACCCCACCAATGTACTTGGTACTTTTGTGGTAATTTTCTTGAAACCAAATATGATTATAATAGTACCTATAGCTAACAATAGTTCTAACCAATTAATGTGTTGCAATGCACGAGGTAATATTTTGAGCGTTCCAAAAACTCCCGAAGCATCGGAGTTTGCTAATATTTGAGATTCTCTTAAAATTTGAGATTGAGTTATATTTTCAGCTCTTTTAATAGTTTCCTTAAAATCTTCTAAAACTAAAATACCTTCTCCCGCTTCTTCTTTTAATATATTATCCAAAATAATTTCCTCAGCATACGGTTTAAATTGCTCTACAAAAGCATCGTCTTCTTTTGGGTAATAACCAATTGAAGGTAAAATTTGTGTTACTAAAATAATAACCCCAATAGCGGTCATAAAACCAGAAACTACAGGATATGGAATATATTTTATATATTTTCCTAAACCTAAAACACCTAACCCTACTTGTATTAAACCAGCCAGTAAAAACACCGTTAAAATAGCTGGTAAGGCTTTAGACACATCTCCATCAAATGCGGCAACAATTCCTGCTATCACAACCATACTTACAGCTGTCATAGGTGCTGTTGGTCCTGAAATTTGAGTATTAGTTCCTCCAAAAAGAGCAGCAAAAAAACTTACAAAAATAGCCCCATATAATCCTGCACTTGGACCCAAACCTGAACTGACACCAAAAGCTAGTGCTAATGGCAATGCAACAATACCAGCAGTAATACCACCAAATAAGTCGCCTTTTAAATGTTTAAACATAAAAATAATAGTTATTAAACCTTCACTTTATAAGTGAAAAGTTATTTAAAAAAATGATGTATTAAATATACGCTAATTATATATAATATTTCGGAGGAGGAAGTTGAATATCTAAAGAATAGGAAGACACATCTTCAACAACAGCTATTGAAGCTGGAGTAATATTAATAGTAGGGGTATTATTTAAAGCCATCAACAATGAAAAAAAGTGTTCTTTTTTTTCATCTTCAACCTCTTTTCCATCACTCTCTTTTTCTTGATTACTTTCTCCTTCTTCATTAATAAATTCCGCCATAGTAACATGGGAATATTGATTTATTGATACTATCTCTGAGGGAGGTAAAATTGACAAAGTCAAAACAAATAAAAAAGACAATAAACTTAAAGATTTAAACACTAGCGTTTGTAATTTCAACAAATATAATAGAAATCAAGAATCATAACCATAAATACATGTTAAACTAACCCTAAAAATAATTAAATATTATTAAAGTTATTCATTTATTTACTCATGCTTAACACTAAGTTAACATTGGATACGGTTATTTGCAGTGCAAAAAATAAAAAGACGCAACACAATGAAAAATTTTAAAAGTTATTTATCTGTAGCATTAATCTTAATTGGATTATCTGCAGTAGCCCAAGAAACAAATAGTCCTAAATTTGGAAAGGGGCTTTTTAACTTAGTAGGAAAAGACAGTACATGGACAATGAAAGTTGGTGCTAGAATGCAGTTCTTAACCGCAAACACTTGGGATATTGACGGAAATGGAGACTACTCTAAACCAGAAAGTAATACATTAGTAAGAAGAGCTCGTTTAAAATTTGGTGGTTTTGCATACAGTCCAAAACTTACTTATAAAATTGAATTAGGATTATCAAACAGAGATATTGGTAAAGCAAACAAATACACCAATGATGCTCCTAAATATATTTTAGACGCCGTTATTAAATGGAACTTCTACAAAAACTTTACTTTATGGGCAGGTCAAACTAAATTACCAGGAAACAGAGAGCGTGTAATTTCTTCTGGAAACCTACAGTTTGTTGATCGTTCTAAATTAAATAGTAATTTTAATATCGATCGTGATATGGGGTTACAACTTAGACATCACTTTAATATAGGAGAAAAATTCTTAGTTAGAGATATGTTTTCTATCTCTCAGGGAGAAGGAAGAAATGTTACCACCGGAAACGAAGGAGGTCACCAATATACTGCAAGAGTTGAAATTTTACCATTTGGTAAATTTGCTGGAAAAGGAGACTATAGTGGGAGTGATTTAAAAAGAGAACAAACTCCAAAATTTGCTTTAGGTGCCACTTATAACTTCAATGACAAAGCTGTTAAAGACAAAGGAAGTCAAGGAAGTTACAACGAAAATGCTGCAGCAGCAGAGGGTTTTGACATAGCAAATGTTTCTACTGTTTTTGTAGACGCCATGTTTAAGTATAAAGGAATCTCATTTATGGGAGAATATGCTAACAGAGATACTAATGAGAATGCAGTAGGTTCTGTTAAGAAAGGGAACTCTCTTAATTTACAAGCAGGTTATTTATGTAAAAATAACTGGGAAGTTGCTGGACGTTATACAAATGTAAAGTTTAACGGAGCAGGTTTTTCTACTAACTACTACACCTTAGGAGTATCTAAATTTATAGTAGGACACAAACTTAAAGTACAATCAGACCTTACTTACGCTGATGAAACTGGAATGGAATCTGGTGGATTAGAATACCGTTTACAATTCGATATTCATTTTTAGAAAATCACATAAGAAGATTAGTAATATTTTAATAGAAAAAGAGCCCAAATGGGCTCTTTTTCTATTAAAAGCATTCATATAAACAATACATTTTAGATAAATATCTTTTATTTGTATTTATAATTTATCTGTTAACCCCATAAACAAAATAAATGCGTACTACTTTTTTAATCTGTTCTTTTATATTAACAACGTTTTTTTCATATTCACATAATCAAACTACTTCTTTAATAGAAGCTAGTACATTATACGAGAATAGAAATCATGAGAATTATCTCATTATCGATTTAAGGAAACCTGAAAAATTTAATGCAGGTCATATCCCAAATGCTATTAATATATGGAGAAGTGACATTATAGATCAAAATAAAATCTATGGTGGTATGATGGCAAAAAAAGCTATCATAGAGCAACTTTTTAGCTCTTTAGGTATTAAAAGCGATGAGCCTTTACTTATTTATGATGATAAAGGATTGGTTGACGCCATTCGTTTATGGTGGATTTTAGATTATTATGGCCATACCAATGTTAAACTATTAAATGGAGGATTAAATTCTTGGAAAAACAGCGACTATCCAATTACCACGAAAAATACTATACTTAAAAAAACTACTTTTAAATTTAAAAAATCAACAATTAACGCTTCACGTTATGCTAATATTGAAGATGTAAAAAACGCTATTTCTAACCCTGACATATTATTATTAGACACTAGAGAACTCAAAGAATTTACGGGTGAATTCATAAAAAAAGGTGCTTTTCGAGCAGGGAAAATCCCTAATAGTATCTGGTGTAACTGGAGTGAAACAGTAGACTATAAAAATAGTACAAAATTTAAATCATTAGATAAGCTCAAAGAAATTTACACCTCAAGAGGTATTACACCAGATAAAGATATTATTGCCTACTGTCAATCCGGTGTACGTTCAGCGCACACTACTTTTGTTCTAACTCAGCTATTGGGTTTCACAAGTGTAAAAAACTACGATGGATCGTGGATCGAATGGAGTTACAATAAAGATTTACCTATTGAAACCGGTATTGAAAAAGCAGCGATCAATCCCCAAAGAAAACTTCATGAAACAAAGAAAAGCTATCAAGATATTTTTGTTTCTTCATTTAAAAACTATGCAAAATATGTATGGTCAGAAATGAGTTTCAAGGTATCAAGTTGGTATGTTAATTATTTTTGGCTCCTTATTATCTTATCTTTAATAGTATGGATTTTAGAAATCATTTTCCCCTGGAGAAAAAATCAACCAATAATTAGAAAAGATTTCTTCATAGACACATTCTATATGTTCTTTAACTTTTTCATTTTTAAAGTTATCATCTTTTTTGCTTTTTCTGTTGTTATAGAAAAATGGTTCTCTAATTTAATTGGAGGTATTGACAAACTTATTATTTATGACACAAGCCAATTACATCCTATAATTCAATTAATAGTCTTTTTTGTCGCTTTAGATTTTATCCAATGGTTTACGCACACTTTATTACATCGTTTTGATTTTTTATGGCAATTTCACAAAGTACATCATTCAGTAGAAGAAATGGGATATGGAGCACATTTACGTTTTCATTGGATGGAAAATATTTTTTACACCCCAATGAAATTTTTAATAATGATGGTTATTGGAAACTTCAGTCCTGAAAACGCATTCGTAGTTTATTACATTTCAATAGCAATTGGTCACTTAAATCATGCAAACATTGGTATTTCCTATGGTATTTTTAAGTACATTATTAACAACCCAAAAATGCATATTTGGCACCACGCACATCATTTGCCAGAAGGCCGTAAAAATGGGGTTAATTTTGGAATTTCATTGAGTATATGGGATTATATTTTCAAAACTGCTTACATCCCTAAAGACGGTAGAGATATTAAAATAGGCTTTGAAGGCTTAACCTCATTTCCTAAAGGTTTTATAAAACAATTTATATATGGCTTTATAAAATAGCAACATGATTTAAAAATAAATTTCTGAACAAAAAAATCAAATCAAAAGAACCTATAAAATGGGTGTTGTTTTCGGCTCATTCTCCAGTATTAACC
>Ga0209291_1002147_pt1 | contig 16393 bp, 14 predicted proteins | sample GOMGulsemesocosm_FD_184633 | JGI IMG/M metagenome (GOLD analysis project Ga0209291, IMG submission 184633) | Methane-oxidizing microbial communities from mesocosms in the Gulf of Mexico - GOM9B Gulf of Mexico (SPAdes) (version 2) | ecosystem: Environmental > Aquatic > Marine > Cold seeps...
CACACTTAATCATCACTATTGAATCATCCTAGGTTTATTCATTGATTGTTCAACCTAGGTTCTTGCAATGACTTCTTTTAGAAGTTAAAAATAATAAGGAAGGCTAGCTATGACGCGTATGACCCCAAGTGAAGCATTTGTAGAAACCTTGGTTGCCAATAAAGTCACTGATTGTTTTGGTATCATGGGTTCTGCATTTATGGATGCAATGGATATTTTTACCCCAGCGGGTATTCGTCTTATTCCGGTTGTGCATGAGCAGGGCGCGGGACACATGGCTGATGGCTACTCGAGAGTATCGGGTAGACACGGTGTTTGTATTGCGCAAAATGGTCCGGGTATTACCAACTTTGTAACGGCGATTGCCGCAGCTTACTGGGCGCACTCTCCAGTGGTCTGTATTACCCCAGAAACAGGCACTAATAATCAGGGTTTAGGTGGCTTCCAAGAAGCGCAACAACTGCCTTTCTTTGAAACGATCACCGCCTACCAAATCAGTGTTGTTAACAACACACGTATGGCAGAACTGACAGCGCGTTGTTTTGATCGCGCGATGTTAGAAAATGCGCCAACGCAATTAAACATCCCAAGAGATAACTTCTACGGCGACATAGAGTGCGAAATCCCAGAACCGATTCGTATCGAACGTTCAGCCGGTGGTGCTCAAGCACTAAAAGACGCTGCAGAACTATTAGCCAGTGCAAAATTCCCTGTCATGGTATCGGGTGGCGGCGTTGTTATGGGTGAAGCCTTTGAAGAGGCTATCGCCATAGCAGAGCAGCTAGAAATGCCGGTTGTAAACAGCTATTTACACAACGATTCGTTCCCTGCATCGCACCATCTATGGACTGGATCATTAGGCTACCAAGGCTCAAAAGCTGCTATGAAACTAATTTCAAAGGCGGACGTAGTACTTGCTTTAGGAACGAGATTAGGGCCATTTGGTACATTGCCACAGCACGGTATGGATTACTGGCCTAAAGATGCAAAAATCATTCAGGTAGATTGCGATCCTAAAATGCTTGGCCTGGTTAAAAAAGTCAATGTCGGTGTACATGGAGATGCCAAGGCGTCGGCTATCGAGTTGATGAAGTTGCTCAGCGAGATGTCGCCTAAGTGTCTAGACAACAAAGAAGAAAGACTTAAAATCATCGCAGAAGAGAAATCTAACTGGGAAGAAGAGTTAACGGGTTGGATCCATGAAAAAGATGCTTACTCACTAGAAATGATTGAAGAGCAGCAAGGTGAAGAAGGTGATTTCATGCACCCTCGTCAAGTATTGCGTGAGTTAGAAAAAGCGATGCCAGCAGATGTCATGGTATCTACTGATATCGGCAACATCAACTCAGTGGCTAACAGCTATTTACGTTTTGAGCGTCCAAGATCCTTCTTTGCACCTATGTCATTTGGAAACTGTGGTTACGCATTACCAACGATCATTGGCGCTAAAGTAGCGGCACCTGAACGCCCAGCAATCGCCTATGCTGGTGACGGTGCTTGGGGCATGTCAATGGTAGAGATCATGACCTGTGTACGTGAGAGCATTCCTGTCACAGCGGTTGTTTTCCACAACCGTCAGTGGGGCGCAGAGAAGAAAAACCAGGTGGATTTCTACAACCGTCGCTTTGTAGCCGGTGAGTTAGAGAACCAAAGCTTCGCCGGAATTGCTCAATCAATGGGTGCTAACGGTATTGTTGTTGATAAACTTGAAGAGGTTGGCCCTGCCTTGAAAGAAGCAGTTCGCCTACAGATGGAAGAGGGAATCACTACTGTCATTGAAGTCATGTGCACTCGTGAATTAGGCGATCCGTTCCGCCGCGATGCGCTGTCTACTCCTGTACGTCACTTAGATAAGTATAAAGATTTTGTCTAAGGTCAACAAAGAGTGAAAAAAGGCCCAATCTATTTTACTAGTTTGGGCCTTTGTTGTTTTTGCCGTTTAAGATGTCGGTAAATTCAGTGGCTAAAAGGTGATTCAATGAAAGCGCTTAATAATATTCTTGCGAAAGCGAAAAGTAACCCTAAAAAAATCGTCCTTGCCGAAGGCGAGGATCCCCGAGTTATCAGCGGTGCAGTACGTAGTACAAAAGCGGGACTAGCACAAATAATATTGCTCGGTGATCCCTTGGTTATTGGTGATGAAGCCGCTAAGTTAGGACTTGATCTCACCGCAATAGAAATAGTAAACCCGGTGGTATCCCAAAAGCGAGAAGCATACGCTCAAGCGCTTTTTAATTTGCGTAAAGCTAAGGGAATGAGCGAAACACAGGCCTATGAGCTGAGTGCAAACCCGCTCTATTTCGCCCAGTTAATGGTACATCTAGATCAGGCAGATGGATCCGTTGCAGGCGCTGTATATTCCACGGGGGATACAGTACGGACAGCGCTACAAATTATCGGTAAATCTGAGCACAGTGCTATAGTATCGAGCTTTTTCTTGATGATGTTGTGTCAGCCGTTTCATGAATTAAAAGGTGGCGTTATCTTTTCTGATTGTGCGCTTATCATTGACCCTGATGCACAGCAACTGGCTGAAATAGCACAAAGTGCCGCTCAGAGTGCGCAGACGCTATTAGAAGAGCCTGCAAGAGTGTCTATGCTGTCTTTTTCGACCAGTGGCAGTGCCTCGCACAGTGCGGTTGATAAAGTCGTAGAGGCCACAAATATTGTGAGGTCTCGTCTGCCTGATTTGATGATTGATGGTGATATTCAGCTTGATGCTGCGATAGTCCCACAAATAAGCCGTCGAAAAGTCGCTGACTCGCAGGTAAAAGGGCGCTCAAACGTGCTGGTATTTCCCTCGTTAGAAGCGGGTAATATTGGCTATAAAATAGCCGAACGTATCGGCAAAGCTGAGGCAATAGGCCCCATACTGCAGGGCTTAAAAAAACCAGCCAATGATTTATCGCGCGGCTGTAGCAGTGATGATATCGTCAATGTTATCGCTATTACCGTCGTACAAGCACAGTAGTTTACTGTGCTTTCTTGCTTATAATCATGCTCTCAGAGAGTGCCTTTATGTTTTATTAGTCAGACTGTTACTTTAACAATTGATCTTTTTGGAGAGAATATACAACGATTTTTTTAGCGAGCTCTTTGTCTATAAAGCTGGTTTTGAATTTTAGTCCGATCTTTTCCATCACTCTCCAAGAGGCTTCGTTTTCAGCAAGAGCTCCAGCGAAAATGCAAGTGGCTGATAAGTCATTAAATCCTTTTGAAATTAGTGCTTTAGAGCCTTCAGTTGCATAGCCTTTTCCCCAGGCCGATTTCTTAAGTCGATACCCAAGTTCGATGTCCTCAGGATCAGTGATGAAGGGGTCAAAATAGGAGGCGTGAATTGCTGGCCTAAACAAGAACCATCCAATAAATTGCTTGGTGGATTTCTCGATGGCGGCCCAAAAACCATAGCCATCATATTCTTCATAGTGCGCAATATTCTTATTTATGAAAATTTTGGTTTGTTCGGGGCTAGCGATAAGGTCAGGAAAAAAACGAACAACTTCAGGGTCACGGTCTAATTGCAATAGATCACTGGCATCATCTTCAGTGATTTGACGAAGGATTAAGCGGTCCGTTTCTAACAAAACTCTCATATTATTACCTAGTCTTTAAAAAAGGGGGGCTGTTAATTACCAAGGTGATAATATGTTTCAGAAATGATTAAAAGGTAAAAATAATTTAATAACAGGAAACAATCATCGTTTAAGGTCAACCTTCAATTGGCTGCTTTTAGCCCTTGTTAATTTGTTTGTTAAGCTTACAATTTCGCCACTGTACTATATAAAATACAGCGGTTCCAACCAAACCACTATATAAACAAAATTTATGTAAGCTACTGATAGTAATATAACCCAGCATTGGATTATTTAAGGTAAGTGGATAGAAAGGCTGTACATCCGAATGCATAATACTATCGAGAACAACGTGGCTGAAACAGCCAACAAGTCCACTTACAAAGGCAACCAACCAAGATATTTTAATGGGTTGAGATGCTTTTGAAATTGCTAATAAAGTTAAGCCGAATTCTGAGAGATACTTACCTGTTAACGCGGCAACAACAGCAAGTAATAAGCTACCAATAAACGTATGAGAGAAACCATGTAAATGCCCATGACCGTTTATTAAAACCCACAGTGGCTGTAGGTCCATGACAATTTGAGACCAACCAAATACCATTAAGCTGAAACTACCTTGTAGCAAAGCTTTAATTAGAATTCCAGAGCCCATATGAAACACAGTGAACGGCATAGTCTTCCTTTGTAAACCTAACGTCACGATAAATGAAGAGAAGAGTGTAGCGGCTTTGCGTGTGAAAATGAGCGTAGCGAATGCACACAAAAGTACCTAGTTTTGAGTTCAATGGATTGCCTTGTTATAACTGGTTTCATGGCCGGTATTTGTCCATTACTGAGTCGAGTTTGTTGTTGCTTATGGATGAATTTACTTTTTGTAAGCATGGCAGTAAAACACTTTTATTCATGCGTTCTCTCTGCTTAGTAGGCTTTTTCCCTTGAGGCGAGGGATTAACATCGTTAAAACATGTAACAAATTCATCTTGAGTGATACCTAAATCTTTGCTGATTTTATCAATTGGCCGCTTGGGATCATTTTTCATCATTGTTGGTTGTGCGAAAGTCAAAGTGGAAGCCATCATTAATATTGGGGTTAAATACTTCGACATTTTATTTCTCCTTTGGTGACACGCTTACGTCGTCTGATTTGTTATACGGCTAGTTTGCTTACTTTAACAACCTTAGTTAATACTCGTGGTTTTGGATAGTTGATTGTAAGTTCAAAGCAGTCAGATTCATTAAACACCACTTTATAATGATTTTGGGATAATTCGTTTATGCTATTCAATAGATAGCTATTATAAAAAGGCGTAAAGCTATAACTACCTACAATCTTGAGCTTCTTATTCAGAACGACAACCTCACAACCTTCTTCAAATAGGCAATCCCAATTAATCAAAAGAAGAAAATAATTGGGAAGCTCAAATTGCTTTTCGATTTGGTCGCCTGGTACTTTCAGACAGGTATCTTTACCTTCAAAATACAGCAAAGATTTAAGAGGACGATCTTTGTACTCCCCTGCATGCTCTTGAATAGTAAATTTATCGATCGGAGTCACGGATTTTCCTTTACCATATGATGCTTAACGCATGCACGCGACGCTTGTAGCAAAAAGCGTTCGCCCTGCCGTGAATGGTTAGCTTATTCAACTAATTCATTGTATGTATGTGGTACAGGGATATGCTTTGGGTATTTGGGGAACAGCATTTCCAACCCTTTCCTGTCTTTAATCCCAGAGGCGTCAATGAATAGCCATTTTTTAGATTTTTGCTCTCTTGAAGCAATTAGAAATCCATTTGATCTGATTTTGCTTTTAGGAGTACTCAATAGCATTTCTGTTGGGACTAACACTATTTCATTCATAGATGTCTTAATGATTTCCTGAGGACGGATGACTTTATAGTCAAGTATTATCATCCCATTTTCTTTCATGTTATCCATTAACCTTTGCGTTGTTTCTAGAGCTTTAACTTTGCCACCCATGAGCCTCACAACTTTCGGATGCATTGAATCAACTAATACTTTGAGATCCGTATTAAGCGTGGCGTCTGCTAACTTATGTGCCTCGACCATTATATTATCAGCATCAAAATTGTTGATTGAATCAGCCCAGGTGCTGTTACAAATCAGAATAACAAAAACCAAAAAACCTCTAAATTTATTCAAAACTATTTCCTCGTGTTTACATGACAGCTTACAACTTAATAGTACGACATCTCATCCTTGTGAAAACGATAGTCAGAAACAGGTTAAATTTTAAATTGCCAACTTTCGTTGTCAAACTGTCCCACTTTCTTAGAATGGATGTTCCGCTATTTATTAGTCAGAGTAGTGTAACTAATTGAATATTAAATAATATAGAGGGTACCACTTTGTTAAAATTCGTGCCATACGTTAACAATTGATTGAAGTTGTTAGGATATCTTGCAGTAGGGGAGGGGGTATTTATTTAACCTAAATTAGGCAGTTGGGCATCGTTTTAGACGCAGAGAAATCGCTTTGTGACTCGGCATTATTAGTTAACAGCCTTTGATGATTTAGTACCTAATTCGTCTTCAGTAAATGGTTATTTCATTTACAACTTTCCCCTAAAACATAAGCATGACGACATTACGGGCTGAATGGGCAAGTCTAAAGTGAAGTAGTGTATTCACTCACACAGAGAGTAGACTTGTTACGAAGAAATTAAAGAAAAACAATAAGTTGATTTAAGTAAGAAGTGGGCAACTGTCGATTTTAGGTTTAAACACTCAAGGCAGGCATAGCACTGCTACGCCTGCCTTGTGGTTTCTTTATTGAAGTTCGCTAATAGCCAAAGGTTCTGGGTAAAAAGAGTGAGATTTCTGGAAAAAAGGCGATAACAAATACCGCTATCGCAGATACACCTGCAAAAGGCAGCGCTTTTTTAGTCACTTCCTCTAAGGATATATTTGAAATACCGGAGGCCACAAATAGGTTTTCTCCCAGTGGAGGCGTCGCAAAACCAATCGATAAACTACAGATCATTACGATACCAAAGTGCACCGGATCTATGCCTAAGTTGTATGTCACAGGCAGTAGCACCGGTGTCAGAATCATGATCGCCGCTAAGGTTTCCATGAACATGCCGACAAAGAGCAGGAAGGCTATAATCAAGAACCAAATAGCATAGATGTTATCTGTCATGCTCAACATGGATTCAGCCACGATCGCAGGGATTTGATACTGCACCAAAATTCTGCCAAAAACGGTTGCCGTGAACAGAATTAATAGAACCCTGCCTGAAAGCCAAGTGGTTGTTTCCAAGGATTTGAAAATATCTTTTAAAGAGAGTTCCCTGTGAATGAAAATGCCGACAAAAAGGGTATAAAAAATCGCGATAATCGCTGACTCAGTGGGAGTGAACCACCCTGAGTAGATACCGCCCAAAATAACAATAGGTGCGAGAATGGACCAGAAACCTTTACGGCCAGCATCTGCAACAACACACAGATCCCAATCATCACCACTGCCTTTATAGCCTAGGCGGCGACAGCGAATATAGTTCAGTATCAACAAGCTCACGGATATGACTAAGCCTGGGATAATACCGGCGATAAACATTTTTGTGATAGAGACACTTTGAAAAGTACCAAACTTAGCAACGGCTTCCAGTGGCACGCTTAAACCAATGGCAGAAATACCGTAAATTACCATCGGGATAGAGGGGGGAATAATAATACCGAGTCCGCCAGCGGATGCTGTAATCGCCGAGGCGTAGCCCTTGTCGTAGCCGCGTTTAACCATCGCCGGTATCATCAACATACCTACCGCTGCGGTTGTTGCAGGGCCAGAGCCTGATATGGCACCAAAGAACATACAGGCCAAAACGGTCGCTGCAGAAATACCACCGGTGAAAGGGCCGGCAAAGCTTTCAGCCACGGCAACTAGCCGTTTCGATATGCCGGCGGCCTCCATTAATGCCCCCGCGAGAATAAAGGCAGGCAGTGCCATGAGTGGAAAGTTACCCACTGATCGAAAGGCCATTTGCACCATAACGATGGGGGTTTTATCGAGATAGAAGTAGGTGGCTAGCGCCGCAACTCCCAGCGAAACAGTAACGGGTGCGCCGATAAACAGCAGGAACAAAAAAGTTCCAAATAGCACCAGTACTATAGATGATTCAACCATGAGCAGCTCCTAAGCTTTGTCTTGTTTATTATTACTCGGTTTGTCTTCACTCAGATCAAGTTCTAAATGGGTTAGCTCGTCGAGTTCTTTGCTATCTGGGTCACTGACATCGATACCCAGTATGAATTTGAAGTAGTTAACCTGAATTATTCGAATCGTCATTAAGGTAAAGGCTATTGGCAGTACCATATAAAAATACTTCATGTGTATGCCCAAAGTCTGAGACTTATTAAAAGGCAGCATCTTGTTAAAGATGAAATCAACACACAGATAGATAAAGTAGCAATTGAAAGCTACCCAGACGATATCGGAAAGAAGTTCGAGTGCCGGGCGCATGAATGCCGGCATCAATTTGTATTGGAAGGTAACACGGTTGTGAGCCGCTAATTTTGCCGCGTAACTGGCGCCAAAAAAAACAAACCAAACAAACAAGTAAACCGATAATTCTTCATTCCAAGAGAAGGAATAACCAAAGAACTGTCGGGACAGAATTTGTAAAAACAGCAGGCAGACAAATACCGCTAATAAAGTGCGACAAATATAGCTCTCTATATTGTCTAAGATAAAAAGCAGTTTTTTTCCCATAGTCTTTGCTCCGCTTGGACATCTAACTCGTTAGACATGTGTGGGGCTAATCGCGAATCAGTCTGGCTGAGTAGTAAGTAAAGGTTTAATAGGGTTTCTGTATTATGGGTTTATAGCAGGCTATAGGCCCAAAATATTACCGCTTAAACTTACTTGTTACTCGCTGATTGGTAGCATCCTACAGAGTATTTGAGTCGATGTTTCAGATGTTTGACTCTCGGCATCATGTAATATTATTATTTTAAATATCTAGTACATGCGGCGTTTGAAAGTCTATTGTTCAGGTAATAAGCAAAAGATATCAGAAAGTCGATCCCCAGTAATCCGCGAATCGACTTTATTGGAATATCTTATTGAGTACTTAGCTAGCAACTAGCTAAGCACTCAATGATATTTAGATTTCTTTGCGACCTAGCGAGCGTAGTAAAGCGTTAACTTTGTCTTTACCACCGACACTTTCGTAGAATTTAGGCCAAACCGCTTGCTGCGCTTTGCTTGCCCAAACATCTTCGTCTTCGATCTTATCGATTTGCATGCCGTACTTTTCAACAAGTTCAACTTTGATAGTCTTTTCTTTCTCGATCAACCACTGCAGGCTGAATTTAGAAGCTTCTTGACCGGCTGCAATCATTGCGTCTTGAGTAGCCTTATCCTGTGATTGGAACAAAGACTCAGAAACGATTAACGGCTCAAGTAAGAACAGGTAGTGCAAGTCTGAAATATACTTTTGTACTTCACCGAACTTCATTGCGTAGATAGTGGTGTAAGGCGTATCTTGCCCGTCAACAACACCTTGTTGTAGTGCTGTAAATGTCTCAGACCAAGCCATAGGCGTTGGGTTGTTACCCCAAGACTTATAGGTATCAATCATGATCTCATTTTTAGGCACACGAACAATAACGCCGTTCAAATCATCAATTTTTGTAATCGGCTTTTTAGAGTTACTCAATACTCTAAAACCAGAATAAGTCCAAGCTAAAATACGCACGCCAGAATCGCGAATGGTATTTTTAACTAATTCTTTGCCAATAGTGCTGTTAACCACTTTATCGGCCTGGTCTAGATTTTCAAAAATGTAAGGCAGCGATAAAATACCCAGAGAAGGGGAGAATGGCGCAAGATTGTTTGAGGCTAAGATTGAGAAATCGAGTGCGCCTAGTGCTGCATCGTTGACGGTATCTTGCTCAGAGCCAAGTTGGCCATTAAGGAAAAGCTTGGTGCTGTGTTTTCCGCCGGTTTTTTCTTGCAGTACTTCATTAAACTTTATGCCTAATGCTTCTTGAGCACTTCCACCGCCATCACCGACAGCGACATTCCAGTTAGCCGCAAACGGCGCCGAAGAAAAGACCAAACCTGCGGTCAGAGATAGTATTTTTGTTATATTTTTATTTATCATCAGTCACTCCTTTATATTGAAAATTCCCTGTTAGAACATCATTAAATATTCTATCAAGGGCTGTTTCGTTCATATACCCGAGATACAGATATTTACCAAAAAGAATAAATAGCCGGAGGCAATGTTTATCAAACTTAACATAACTGGACGCTATTTTTAGGGCCAGTGGTGATCAGGTGTTAGTGCCAAGTGTGTGATGAGCTTATATGTGGTGCCTAGAAAACACAGCGCAGTCATAATAAAAAGATGGCTGAGATGCCTTAGATTAACCAAGGTGGAGCATGAGAGGCTACGAACTATTCGATTGTTGACGGCGTTTTTTTAGAGGCTTATTCGTGGCTTAAGTACAGGCTTAAGTACAGGCTTAAGTACAGGCCTTCACCGAGGGTGAAAGCCTACAAGTCGACTGAGAATCGCGCTCAAGCTTAGAAAGTTATCTGTTGGTTACAGGTCTTTGATGAGTTCGCGCATTTCACGAAGCTTTTCATCAACGACTTTTTCCAAGTGGTCTATATGGGCATCGAGCTTTTCTTTCGGCGGTTGGGGATCGCTGACAGCATGCTGGGCATTGATACTCTCTAGCTCTTGTACCGCCTGTAATAGTTGCGGGCTGGTATGAGATAGTTTATCGAAGCCTTCCGAGGAGCGGCTCTCTATCGGGATGCTGCTTCTGCCTCGCGCGAACGAGAATTTCTTACTGCGCGATAAAAAAGAACCTTTCGCTCTTTTGTAATAAATTTTTAATACATCTGTATTGCCCTGTTGGCGCAAGGTGTATTTTGTAACATCCTGAATACTAGTGACACCCATTGCAGTCAGAGTGGGGTATTTGGTCATGTTTTTTATCTCGTTTATGGTATAAAAGCTGTACTAAATAGGTGCGCCTTAGGTATTGCACGATGATAGACTTGTCTATCAAAGTGTTTTACTAAAGAAGCATGTGACTATTTAATGTGACGACTCCTTGTTCTTGCCAATGGTACTCGTTAATGTATTTGTCACAGTTAGAAAGAAGTCGGAAACGTTGCGTTGGAAAACAAAACAAGGAAAAAACCGGCAAAATAGTGCAGTTAACATGCCCCACTTTTGGGTACAGTATACCTCCATTTATAGGCATTACAGGTACACATAAGCATTTATAAAATGATTTAAGCACTGCTTATTACATCTTTATAGAGCCGGTTTTTGACGTTGTATTGTTGAGCATAGTCGTTTAGCGACCCCCTCATAGCTACGTACAAATATTAGAGAGAATAGGGCACAGGGAGTGTCCTGCCAATATAGCAGCTATAGGGTATTTGTTTAGAGCCAAAAATTGCACCACAATGGTGCCAAAGTGGTGCTGTTGATTGTTACTGCTCAAGTATTGCTCAGCATGTGAGAGGTGTATTAGGAGGCTGATAAAAACAGACTGATCTACTGCGAGCAAGTTTATTTGGTTAAAATTAACGCTAAATTTCGTTAAATAGCACGCTATTCGCCTCAAGTTACCGCTAATTTTTTCTCAAATAACCTTGCTCTCGCTACGATCGCAGTTCTATCAGCCTTCTAGGCTGGTCTACATGTGATTTAACTTTTTCTGTTTTTAAGCATTTGTAATATTTGTCCGAGCAGCGCTTGATCCACGCTCTCTATATTCTCTAGTGCTAAGCTATTGCGATAGTAAGGGCTTAAATCTAATCCAAACCCCAGTGCGTAGAGCTCAATATTGCCAGAGTTTTCAATAGCACTGGCAACTTGGCGCAAGTGGGTGTCTAAATAGTGCTCGGAGTTTTGGTTATTCGTCATGCTCTCCATCGGGCAGCCGTCAGATAAAACAATCAGAATTTTGCGCTGCTCTGTACGTTGCTGTTGGCGATTGGCGGCCCACAGTAATGCTTCACCGTCTATTCCCTCGCGGAACAAATCCAGTTTAATCATCGCGGCTAGGCTGCGTTTGGCGCTTTGTAGTTTGCTGTCGGCATCTTTATAGATAATGTGGCGAGTATCGCATAACCTTCCGGGGTTTTGCGGGCGTAAATTGCGCTGCCACTGGCGATAGCTTTGGCCGCCTTGCCAAGACTTGGTGGTAAAACCTAAGACCTCACTGCTCGCGCCTATCATTTCTAATGCTTTGCATAAAATATTGATCAGCATGGACACAGGTTCAATATGCTCTTTCATTGACCCTGAGTTGTCTAATAGTAGAGTCACTAAACAATTGGCCATAGGTAACTGTTGCTGGCTGCGAAAAATACGGTGATCTTGGGGGGAGGTGATTAATCGCGTCAATTTACTGGCATCGATATAACCTTCATCTTTAGAAAAATCCCAGCCGCGCAGTTGTTTTCCAGGGACTATTTTAGCTAAATCACGGGCCAGTCTGGGGATGTTGATTACTTGCTTTTTAAAGCGTTTGTCCTGAGTGTCGCAGTAGTCATCTAAGATGGATGACGGCACCAGTTTGTGCGCGTGAATGATTTGATCATTTTTGTCAGTGTAGATTTTGTATTGTTTAAGTAGTGAGTCTAATTGACGAGCGTTGAGGTTGCGCAAGCTTTGAGTGGGTACCGAGAGGTCATCACCTAGTGCTGATGATTCCTCAAGAAATAAGCTGAAATGGCTAGCATCAACACTGCTTTTTGAGTTGGGGTCGTCCTCATCGTCAGTTTCACTATTTTGCAGACTGTCTAATACATCGGCAATGGTTTGTGAGTGAGTGGCAAAAATACGCTGATTTGTGGTGTTTTTGCGCATTCCTAGCAATGCGCCGCCAATGTGTGGGGCCATCATCATGCGGCTCGGCTCGATAAGATCTTCACTTTCTTCGTTCATTGGCAGGCGTGTTAGGCGACACCATACCACTTGTACTAACATAAAAATCATTACCCCGAGTTGGTTGTCTACCGCATCGGATGCAAAAAAAAATCATTACCCCGAGTTGGTTGTCTACCGCATCGGATGCAAAAAATTGCTTGCACCACTGTCTGAAACGGTGCTCAAGGTTGCGTTTAGTCCCGGACATTAATTCGTTAACGAGTGACTCGCAGCGCAACTGTTCAAATATTTCAAAAACTAATTGGCCAATATTACTCTGCGGCATCAGCTGCATGTGCAGCTCACTATCAGAGTGTTTGAGGCGCAGTGCTATGGCATCGGCGGCGCCGCGAAACGAGCGAAAATCATCTGCGTTAAAATCGGGGCGCAAATGTGGTGCGCGTATCTGGGCGCTCTGACCGTGGATTTCAGGGCGCTGTCCGCTAAATCTAAAGCTGTGGTGGGCGCAGCTGGCGCGCACAGTAGCGCTGCACAGCTTTTCTACTTGCTGTTGTAGTTTCTCAACGCGTATTCTCGTTTTAGTGTCTTCCATCAGCCATCACTTTTTCACCTGTCGATGCCCAAGACTCAGAGAGCTCGGTATCGAAACAGCGTTGAAAAAACTCCGCGATGATAGTGCGTTCGCTCTCATCGCATTTATTGAGGAAGGAGAGTTTAAAGGCAATAGCTGGGCTGTCGAAAATGGCGGTGTTTTCCGCCCAAGAGATCACTGTTCGTGGAGACATCAAAGTAGAAATGTCTCCTGCGGCAAAGCTCTTGCGTGTCATGTCGGCGACAGCAATCATCTTCAATATCTTCTCTTCAGAGAGCGGTTTAGGGTGGTTTTTAGTTTTTCCTTGGATGATTTTTAATTCATCCTCACACGGCAAATAGCTTAAATTAGTGACAATATCCCAGCGATCCATCTGCGCTTGGTTCACCATCATAGTGCCATGATAAAGGCCGCTGCTATTACCTAAGCCAACAGTGTTGGCAGTAGAGAAAAGCCTAAAATGAGAGTGGGGGGTGATGACTTCGTTTTGATCCAGTAAAGTGAATTTACCATCGCGCTCCAGTATGCGCTGAATAACAAACATGACTTCTGGTCTGCCTGCATCAAATTCATCAAAAATCAGTGCGGTTGGGCGCCTTAGTGCCCAAGGCAGTATGCCCTCTTGAAATTCAGTCACCTGACGATTGTCTCTAATGACGATGCTGTCTTTGCCGACTAAATCCAAGCGGCTGATATGACCGTCTAAATTAATACGTACACAAGGCCAATTAAGGCGAGCGGCGATTTGCTCTATATGGGTTGATTTCCCGGTGCCGTGCAAACCTTGCACCATGACGCGACGATTAGAGCTAAAGCCCGCCAATATAGCGAGGGTGACTTCGGGATTAAAGACATAATCTGGGTCGATTTCTGGTACATGCTCATCGCGGTAGCTAAAGGCGGGTACTTTTAAGGTCGTTCTTATCGAGAAGAGTTCTGAAACTGAAACCAATAGATCAGGTTGGTCTATTTGCATATCTGACATTTACACAGCCCATAAAAAAGAAATCGTTAGCTTAAGCTAACAAAGCGAGCAAGCGATAGGCAGAGCCAGTTGTGTGCTTTTGATCGTGCCAGATTTAAAGCAGCTTGGCAGAGAACAGGCTAATCTCGGTCAAGCTGTTAGTTTTTATTAACTAAGGGTTTACGGTAGCGGGGGCGTATATCTGCTAACTGGCTCCATCACTGTGCCAAAACTGGACTTGCTGCTTAGCGTCATAATTTCTAGGATGCTTAAGTTTTATATTTATCCAAACAACCCTTAGAGGGAAGAGAAAGAGTGAAACATAGGCTTGTAATAGATGTTTTTCTATTTATTATAAGCTTATTCAAATCTGTTATAACCTTATATTAATAATAAATAACGTGTCTGCTGCCATCATCCTAGATTCAACGGCTGAATTTAGGATCATTAAAAGAATAACAGGAGAAGTGAGAGCCACTTCTCTATGGGGCAAAGACGCAAGGGATAATAAAAATGACAAGTTCTGAGAATTTTATTGCGATCGAGCGCGGTTTACCACAGTTTGAAGATCGTGATAACCAGCAAACCAAATATACCACTTGCTACATGTGTGCCTGTCGTTGCGGGATCAAAGTCACTGTTGAAGACAATAAAGTGCGTTTTATACAGGGTAACCCCAACCATCCTGTGAACAAAGGCGTGCTCTGTGCCAAAGGCAACGCGGGTATTATGAAACAGTACTCCCCGGCTAAGCTGAGCTCTCCTTTACTGCGTAAACCAGGTACCGAGCGCGGGGCGGGAGAGTTCGAAGAAATTTCCTGGGATAGAGCGCTCGATATACTCGAAAAGCGTTTGGCCAATATTCGTGCGACAGACCCCAAAAAATTAGCTTTTTTTACCGGCCGTGATCAAATGCAAGCACTCACGGGCATGTGGGCGAGTCAATTTGGCACGATTAACTGGGCGGCGCATGGTGGCTTTTGTTCGGTGAATATGGCAGCTGGCGGGCTGTACACTATGGGCCATGCTTTTTGGGAATTCGGAGATCCCGATTGGGAAAATACTAAGTACTTTATGATGTGGGGGGTGGCGGAAGACCACAGCTCTAACCCGATCAAGCTGGGCCTAAAGCGCTTGAAAGAGCGTGGTGCAAAGTTTGTATCCGTGAATCCGGTACGCACCGGTTATCAAGCAATTGCCGATGAGTGGATCTCCATTCGCCCGGGTACCGACGGTATTTTTGCACTGTCAATGATTCACGTGTTGTTGAAAAACAAGCTGGTGGACGATGAGTTTTTACTGCGTTATACCAATGCGCCGCAGTTAGTTATTAATACACCCGGCATAGCCGGAGACGGGCTGTTTTATCGTGGAGAAAAACAAGACAATGGCAAAGAGGGAGAGCCGCAAGTTTGGGACCTTACCTCTGAGCGTTTTGTCGATGCTAACCTCGCTGATATCACGCCGGCGCTATTTGGGGAATTTAACACGGCAGAAGGCACCCCAGTACGCACCGCCATGAGTATTTTAATTGAGAAGTATCTCGATGAGCAGTACTCGCCAGAAGCCGCCGCCAAAGAGTGTGGTGTTAGCAGTGAGGATATTGAGCGCATTGCCCTAGAAATGGCACACGTGGCTTTCAAAGAGACTATCACATTAGATATAGAGTGGACTGACTGGGCGGGTCGTAAGCAGAATAAATTTATTGGTCGTCCTGTTTCTATGCACGCGATGCGCGGCATATCGGCACACTCTAATGGTTTCCAGACCTGCAGAGCGTTGCACCTACTGCAAATCTTGTTAGGCACTATTGATTGTCCAGGCGGTCATTTAGCCAAGCCGCCTTTTCCTAAACATATCCCACCGGGGATCAAGCCTGCAAAGACTAATATACCGAATACTCCGCTTAAATCACCACCGTTGGGCTTCCCAACTTGCCCTGAAGATTTAGTGATTGATGATAATGGCAAGCCACTTAGGATAGACAAAGCCTATAGCTGGGATGCGCCTATTTCCTGCCACGGGTTAATGCATATGGTGATCTCTAATGCGGTGAAAGGCGATCCTTATAAAATCGATACTTTGATGCTCTTTATGGCGAATATGGCCTGGAATTCGAGCATGAACACCGCTCAGACGTTAGACATGCTGGTCGCTAAAGAAGATGATGGCGAATATAAAATTCCCTTTATCGTCTGCTCTGATGCCTTTAATTCAGAAATGGTGGCTTACTCAGATTTAGTGCTACCTGATACCACTTATCTTGAGCGCTATGACACTATCTCTATGTTGGATAGACCTATATCAGAGCCCCACGCTGCTTGTGATGCGATCAGAACGCCGGTCATTGAAGCTGACCGCGATGTTCTATCTTGGCA
>Ga0209291_1002148_pt1 | contig 16383 bp, 18 predicted proteins | sample GOMGulsemesocosm_FD_184633 | JGI IMG/M metagenome (GOLD analysis project Ga0209291, IMG submission 184633) | Methane-oxidizing microbial communities from mesocosms in the Gulf of Mexico - GOM9B Gulf of Mexico (SPAdes) (version 2) | ecosystem: Environmental > Aquatic > Marine > Cold seeps...
ATAGGGTAAAAGGATCTTCTGAAAAGAAGATCCTTTTTTTATTTTCAATATTTTAAATTTCTTTTTGAAAAAAAGTTTGGTAATAAGAATTTAAAATTACTATATTTGCCGAACGCTTGCGAGAGTAGCTCAGCTGGTAGAGCGTCAGCCTTCCAAGCTGAATGTCGCCAGTTCGAACCTGGTCTCTCGCTCAAATAAGATAAAAGGATTTTCTGAAAAGAAAATCCTTTTTTTATGCCCATAAGAAAGGAATTTAATCAATATATAAAATTCTAAAATTCGAAATTATTCGTATAGCGCAGTTGTTTTTCATTTTACGAATGTTTTTTTGTGTAAATAGCTAAAAGTGTTTGTGTTTGTTTGTTTAGTTTTTTTTGAAAGAATTTAGTACCTCCTAAAAGCCTTCCTTTAAACCCTAATGCTTGTGATGCCCATTTGTGTAAATTAAAAACATCTACATGTTTACTAATTTTACCATCTTTAAATTCAAATGTTGCGTCAATTATATTGTTTACTTTATTTCCTGTTGTTGAAAATATATAAGTTGTATCCCAATGGGCGCTATTTTCCGTTACATTACTGAATTCTAAAGAAAAACCCTTAGCTCTTGAGCATATCATGCGCCACATATTTTTTGCGTCATCACCCTTTAAAGTACCAAACCCTGGGTCAGTAAACTCTATGTCATCATGATAATAAGAAACCATTTTTTCGACATCTAATTGCTTAAAAGCACTATAAAAATTACTGATAATTTCTGACTGTTTCATGATTGGTTAATTAAAATTTGAAAAATCGTGTTTTGGTTTTACTTCATAAGGAGGTTTATTGTGTTCAAATACTCTAGCATTGAGTTTTCCTTCTAAAGTGATAGTATTATCATCTACATTTAGCCAACTACCTTCTCTTAATCCAACTACTGGGACAGTGTTAAACTTATGAAATTCTTTAATACGTGTTTCCCTTGTTTCTCCTTTATGGGTTGAGTTTGGGTCAGGATCCAAATAATGAGGATTGATGTTAAATGGGATATAGCCTAACGTTGAAAAACTTGGGGGATAAATGATAGGCATGTCATTGGTTGTATTCATGGTAAGGCCACAAATATTACTTCCTGCGCTTGTACCTAAATAAGGAGTTCCGTTAATAACAGTTTCTCTTAACGAAAGCATAATTTTATATTTATATAGTTGGCTAACTAGTAAAAAAGTATTTCCTCCTCCAGTAAACACTCCTTGAGTGTTTTTTAAAGCTTCGGTATAATCTTCAAATTCATGTAAACCTTTTACATTAATATTTATTTTGGAGAAAGCTTTTTTTGCAATTACTGTATACTCGTCATGAGTTATTCCACTAGGTCGTGCAAAAGGGATGAAAATTATTTCAGAACAGTTCTTAAAGTGTTCTGTTAATGTAGGCAATAAATATTCTAAGTATCCACTTCCATGAATTGTTGATGTACTTGCAATGATTAATTTTTTCATTTTTTTTGTTAAGCTGAGTTTATAAGTAAGTGCTCTTTTGTAAAAATAAGGATTCTAATTCTTTAACAAAACTTTAAAATCAATTAAACTTTTATTTAACACATTATAATGTTCTTTTACAAGATGATATATAAGTTGTGTCTTTTGTTGTTTTTGATGCCAATAATCTTTTTTGGTCAATCAGTACTTAATGGTGAGATTATTAATACAGAGGAAGTAGAAGGGATACACGTATTTAATAAAACATATCATAAATATACGATTACGGATGCTAATGGAAAGTTTGAAATTCTAGTTAGAGTTAATGATACAATTGCTTTTAGTGGAATACAATATGATTTAAAAACTATTGTAATTAGTAAAGATTTAATTGAAAATGAGGCATTAAGTATTACATTAAATACAAAAGTGAATGAGTTAGATGAAGTGTATTTAGGTTATAGATTAACAGGGAGTTTAGGTATCGATGCAAAATATATAGAAACAGAGGTTCCTATGGAAATTGCATTGACTAATAGTTTTAGAGGCTTGGGAAAGTATAAAGGAACTCTTCCTTCAGACGGACATACACATGTGAAAAACGAAGTTTTGCCTAGTGGTGGTGGAGGGATAAACTTAATTCCATTGGTGGGTTTATTGGTATCCAAAAAGAAGCCAGTAAATAAGGTTCCAATGTTGGAATATTCTAGAAATGCATTGGTAAGATATTATGGAGGTGATTTTTTTAGTGGACACTTAAAAATATCAAAAACTGATGAAGAGCGTTTTATACATTTTACAGAACTAGATAGTATTATAGTAGTATCTTTGAGTAGAAGAAATAAGTTTGAGTTATTACATAGAATATTACAGCTCAGAGAACAATTTGAAATCGATTCCTTTCTTCCTGAAAAATAAATATGAAACAATTAGGGTATATATTGTTTTTCGTTCCTGCACTCTTTTTTGGACAAAAAACACTTTCGGGTAGAGTGATCAATTCTGGAGAAAAAGAATGGATTCATGTATTTAATAAAACATATAACAAATACACGATTACTAATGAAGAAGGAGAATTTAATATTCCCGTACGGATTAATGACACATTAGTGTTTAGTGCAATACAGTTTCAGTTAAAAGAAATTGTAATTTCCGAAACTATTATAAACGATATGCTTTTGTCAGTATTACTTAAAGAACAAATTAATGAACTAGATGCAGTGTATATAAAACCAAATTTATCAGGTGATTTGTTAGCAGATTCCAAACAGATTAAAACAAAAAAGATAATAACGGCTAAAACTCTTGGTTTGCCAAATTCACATGTAATTTCACCCACACAAGCAGAGCGGAAATTATATACAGCGACGCATACAGGAGGAGGTATAATTCCTGTAGAAACTATAATTAACGCAATTTCTGGAAGAACAAAGAGGTTAAAAAATCTTGTGAAATTGGAAAGGAAATCTCTTATAGAAAATTCAGTTTTTGAAGGTTTTAATAATGTTATGTTGGAAGATTTTAAAATACCAGAAGATAAACTATACGATTTTTTATATTATGCTTCTACTGACAAGCTGTTTACTCAAATTGTAAAAACAAAAAGTAATATTATTATCTATGATTTTATAAAAGCAAAATCAAAAACATATCTTGCGTTGCAAAATAAAAAATAGTGATGGTGTGGTATTTGTATTGTGCTATGAAAAATAAAAATTATGCGAGTATTTAAAATCAATTTTGTAGTGCTAATAGTCTTGGTTTCATTGTCAAGTTTTATGAATAGCCATAAATATTACGTGAGTGTTACGGATGTTGAATATGTTAAGGAAGCAAAATCATTGCAAATAATATCACGGTTATTTGTTGATGATATTGAAAAAGTGTTTCAAGAACGATATGACGAATCAATTAAAATAGAGGGTGAGTTAGTAGATACTTATATTGAAAAATACTTTTCAAAGAAACTACTTATTCAGGTTGATGATGAGTTTAAAAATTTTAGGTTTATAGGTAAGGAAATAGAAGACGATATGATACATTGTTATTTCGAAGTTGAAAACATTTCAAGTATTGGGGAAATAAAAATCACGAATAAATTACTCTTCGATGTTTTTGATAGTCAGCAAAATATAACTCATTTAAAGATAGATGATAAAAAGAAAAGTTTTCTTTTTATTAAAGACAATACTAGTGGATTGTTAAAATTATAATAATTAACAGTTCAATCTCCTTAAAATTAATTATTTTCACACGCTAAATTACAAGGTAAAATGATACAATACAGACATTTAATATTTTCAGCATTATTCTTGCTAAGCGGATTGTCATTCGCTCAAGATACAAAAAAGGAAGAAAGAGATCCGGGACATTTAAATACAAATAAGTTTAAGCAATTGTATCAAGAGTTTTCTACTCCAAATCAATACAGAACAGCTTCTGGTGCACCTGGTCATGAGTATTACCAACAAAAAGCTGATTATAAAATCAACCTTGAATTAGACGACAAACAACAAAAAATATTTGGACAAGAAACAATTACGTATACAAACAATTCGCCAGATGCGTTAGAATACTTATGGTTGCAATTAGACCAGAATGTAAGAGCTAAAGATTCGAAGTCACCACTAAGAAATGGAGGAGGAGTACCTGCAGCAGATCAACCTGCTGATTTTGTTGGAAAGCATTTTGATGCTCCTTTTGATGGAGGATTTAAAATTGAATATGTAAAAGATACTAACGGAAAAGGTTTAAAATATACAATTAACCAAACGATGATGCGTATTGATATTCCTAAGCCATTAAAAGCTGGGGAGAAAATCTCTTTTTCAGTAAAATGGTGGTATAATATTAATGATCACGTTAATCAAAGAGGTCGTTCTGGATATGAATATTTTGAAAAAGATGATAACTATGCATATGTAATAGCACAGTTTTTTCCAAGAATGTGTGTATATAATGATGTTGAAGGATGGCAGAATTACCAATTTTGGGGTAATGGAGAGTTTGCTTTAGTATTTGGAGATTATGATGTAAATATTACAGTTCCTGCAGATCATATAGTTGATGGTACAGGTGAATTACAGAATAGAAAACAAGTGTTCTCAAAAACAATGATGAACCGTTACAATCAAGCAAGAAAATCGTTTGATAAACCTGTGATGATTGTTACCCAAGCTGAAGCTGAAGCAAATGAAAAAAGTCGTTCTACAGCAAAGAAAACATGGAAGTTTAGTGCTAAAAATGTAAGAGATTTCGGTTTTACATCTTCAAGAAAATATATATGGGATATGCAAGCTGTTAAGTTTGGAGAAAGAACTGTAATGGCTGTATCATTATACCCTAAAGAAGGAAACCCGCTATGGGAAGAGTTTTCTACGAAAGCTGTTGTAAGTACACTAAAATCTTATTCTGATAAAACATTTGATTATCCATATCCTAAAGCAATTTCGGTACATGCAAAAAATCAAGGAATGGAGTATCCAATGATTTGCTGGAATTATGGTCGTCCTAATGAAGATGGAACTTATAGTGACAGAACTAAATATGGAATGATTAGTGTAATTATTCATGAAGTAGGACATAACTTTTTTCCTATGATTGTAAATTCTGATGAACGTCAGTGGGGCTGGATGGATGAAGGTTTAGATACTTTCATGCAATATATTGCTGAACAAGAATTTGGTGAATGGTTTCCAGAAGCGATTGCTCCAAATAAAAAATACCCATCTCGTAGAGGTGAACCTGCTAAAATTGTGAGATACATGAAAGGTGATCAGAGTTTTATTACCCCAATTATGGCTAATCCAGAAAATGTATATCAATTAGGAAACAATGCTTATGGAAAACCAGCTACAGCATTAAATATTTTAAGAGAAACAGTGATGGGTAAGGAATTGTTTGATCATGCATTTAAAACATATTCTAAGCGTTGGATGTTTAAGCATCCGTCACCAGAAGATTTCTTCAGATCTATGGAAGATGCTTCGGGAATTGATTTAGATTGGTATTGGAGAGGATGGTTTTACTCTACAGACTATGTTGATATTGGTGTAAAAGGGGTTAAGAAATTTTATGTAAGCTCAAAACCTACTGCTAAAATTAAAAAAATGATGAAAGCAAGAGGAATGAAAGAATCTGATTTACCGCCTTTAGTATATATGGCTGAAGAGGGAAGTGACGATTATTCTGATAAGTTAGCTAAAGGATCTGTGTTAGATAATTCTTCGAATTTGAAAGAATACATGATGGATAATTTTACAGCCGAAGAAAGAGCTGCAATGCCAACACCAAAGTTCTTTTACGAAGTGGAATTTAATAAGCCAGGTGGTTTAGTAATGCCATTAATTGTTGAATATAAATATACTGATGGAACTTCAAAAAAAGTTACTTATCCTGCGCAAGTATGGAGAAAGAATGATAATGAAGTTAAAAAAGTAATAGCTTCAGAAAAAGAATTAGTTAGTATCACTGTTGATCCTGATTTAGAAACAGCAGATATCGATATAACAAATAACTCTTGGCCTAAACAAGAAAAGGAAAATAAGTTTAAAAACTTTAAAGATAAAGTTAAGGGATAGTATCTGTTCCAGATAAGTTTAATTATACAAAAGCCAACTCATTTGAGTTGGCTTTTGTATGTTGTGTGAATGAGTTAACTTCGTAGGATGTTAAAAATTATAAATAGTTTATAATTAATATGATTAAACTACTTTCAAAGTGCATTTCTTTTTTATCTAAGACCGATGTTTATATAATTTTATTAAGTATTTTTTCAATACTTCCTTTTATAATTGTATCTTATTTTAATCAGCCAAGTGCTGATGATTATTGTTATGCAGCAAAAGCTCAAAACTTGGGTTTTTGGGAAGCTCAAATTGATTCTTATTTTGGGTGGACAGGACGGTATTTATCTACAGCTCTACTAAGCTTTGATATACTAGTAAAAGGAAAATTTATTTTGTATAAATTATTTCCAGTATTATTGATTTTATCACTATTCAAATCAATTTTTAATTTAGTTTCAATACTCTTTATAGACTTAAATAAAAAAGATATTTATATTGTTACTAGCTTGTTTTTTATTGTTTATTTCGTACAAATGCCTAGCATTTCTGAAGGGATATATTGGCTTGCAGGATCAGTGACCTATCAACTGTCCAATATAATATCGATACTGTTTATTTGTAGTTTGATAAGGTTATTTCAAACAAATGAGATAAAAGATCTTCTCTTTACAATTACATATATAATTCTGCTTGTCGGGACAAATGAAACTTCAATGGTTATTTGGTCAGTTACTCTTGGAAGTATATTTCTTTATAAATCAATATTAGGTAAAAAAATACAGTATCATTTACTAAGTGTAATTGGTGTTGTATTAATATGTTCATTAGTTGTTATTCTAGCGCCTGGTAATTCAGTTAGGGGAGCGCATTTTGCTGAAAGTCATCAGCTTTTTAACTCAGTATATCAAAGCTTAAGATCTTTGATTATAAACGGAATTAGATGGTCGCCATTGCTTTTTATATTGACTTTACTGCTATTTAGTTATTTAAAAGAAAACAGAGATTTTGGGGCTTCTAAAATATTTAAAATTAATCCTATTTTGGTGCTTTTTGTTGTGTGTACTATCACTTTTTTAGGGTTTTTTATTAGTTTTTGGAGCATGGGGAATGCTCCGCCATTGAGGACAGTTAATGTTATTTCTTTTTATTTTATGTTAGGGTTCTTATATACAATGTTTATTTTATTTTTTAAATTTGAGAACAAAATTAAGCGTTTTGAATTATTATGGAGACGAATAAAATTCGCTTTGATGATTATTGTTTTAGGGGGGATTATGTGTCTTAATAATATTAAAAGTGTTTATGCTGATTTGTTATTAGGGACTGCATATCGATATGATTTAGAGCAAATAAAAAGATATCAATTAATTCAAGATACTAGATTAGCACTATATAAAATTCCAAGTTTAATAAATAAACCAAGGACATTATTTGTCAGTGATATAACCACAGATGCTGAAAATTGGAGAAATGAATGTTTTGGTGCGTATTTTTCAGAAAAGATAATTGTAATAAAAAAAGAAGATTGATATATGCAGAAAGTATGTATTGTAATACCTTGTTATAATGAAATTGATAGACTTGATGTTCATCAGTTGATAACGTTTTATAATGCTAATATTAACTATTATTTTTTGTTTGTTAATGACGGTAGTTCAGATGCAACATTGAAGTTGTTGAATGAAATTCAAAATAATAGAAGTGATAGGATATCAGTTTTAAATTTAGAGAATAATGTAGGTAAGGCAGCTGCAGTCAGAGAAGGTATATTAGCCGCTAATTTATGGTTGAATTTTTCTATAATAGGCTTTCTTGATGCAGATTCATCCACGCCAATTTCAGAAGTTCCTAAGTTAGTAGCTCATTTTAAGAATGAAGTCTTATTCGTTTTTGGATCTCGTTGTAGGAGGATAGGAGCTGATGTTAAGCGTAAATTATACCGACATCTTATCGGAAGAGTATTTGCGACTTTTGCAAGTAACATGTTATCTTTACCAGTTTATGATACTCAATGTGGTGCTAAATTTTTTAAAGCAAAAATAATCAAAACAATTTTTTCAGAAGAATTTAAAAGTAATTGGGTTTTTGACTTGGAAATATTTTACCGTTTTGTGAAGGAACATGATAAGTTAAATATTAATAATATTTCAAAAGAAATTTCATTAGAAGTATGGGAAGATAAAGATGGGAGTAAAATTAAGTTAAAAGATCTTTTTGTCATACCATTTGAGATGATTAAACTTTATAGACATTATAAAAAATGATTTATATTAAGTTTTTATATCATTCCTTTAGCTTTAAATTCTAAATATTTATTTATCACATTAACGGATAATTGCTTTGGTTTGGTTAAGATAGCATGAATACTATTCCGTTCTAGTTCTTTTACAATTAACCTTTTCTCATACGTGTATTTTTCAGCTATAGTTTTGTGGTAAATACTCTGTAGATCTTCTGAATTTTCGGTGATTAAACTATCCAATTCAGTATTTTCAAAGAGAACAGTTACTAATAAATGTTTTTTAGCAATTGCTTTTAAATAGGGTAATTGTCTTTTTAATGCAGAAATGTGTTCGAAATTTGTATATAAAATTAGTAAGCTTCTTTGATTAATTTTTCTTTTAATTGTTGCGTATAGAAGTGCAAAATTAGCATCAGTAAAATCAGTTGTAATATTATACAGTTCTTCATTAATTACCGAAAGGTTAGTCTTCTTGTTACTTGCTGCTATAATTTTTTCTACATTTTTAGAAAATGTAAGCATTCCTGCTTTGTCATTTTTTAATAAGGCGATGTTTGAAAAAGCTAAGGTTGAATTTATTGCATAATCTAGTAAACTTAAGCCTTCAAAAGGCATTTTCATGACACGACCTAAATCGATAACTGAATAAATAGGCTGTGATTTTTCATCTTGATATTGATTTACCATCAACTCAGCTCTTTTTGCTGTGGCTTTCCAATTCACATTACGCACATCATCTCCTGGGATGTAATTTTTAATTTGTTCAAATTCCATCGTTTGACCAATACGTCGGATTTTTTTCATTCCGAATTCGGTCAAATTATTATGTATCGCCAAAAACTCATACTTTTTCATTTGAATATATGACGGATATACTTTTACATTTTTATCATTTGAGAAAGTATATCTTCTAGAAAATATTTGTAATAAAGAGGAAACGAAAATATGTACGTTTCCAAACTTATATTCTCCTCTCTCTACGGGGCGAACGTTATAAGTAAAAGTTGTTTTTTCAGTAGGTTCTAGAGATGTTTTATAATCAAAATCTCTTTTTTGGAATTGAGCAGGCAATTCATCAATCAAAGAAATATATACTTGAAACGGATAGTTGTTTTCTAGTGTAATTGCTATTTCATTTTCATCAGAATTAGATAATTTATCTGAAACAATTCGCTTTGAGGAGAATCCGTTTTTGAATCGATATAAAATAATTAAATCTGTACTCATCGTTATTATGAATAACCAGACTAACAACCAAATGATGTTGTATAAAAAAGGAAACCAAAACGACACTAAAAACAATGCCGAAATAACGCTTATGTAACTAAAAAAGCGGCTATGAATGTATATAGATTTGAAGAACTGAATCACTATCTTGGAACTTCTACAGTTTGAACAATCATCTCAATAACCTTATCAGCGGTCATCCCTTCCATTTCGCGCTCAGGTGTTAATATAATCCTATGACGTAAAACAGGGTAAATACTCTTTTTTACATCTTCAGGAATCACAAAATCACGCCCGTTAATTGCTGCAAATGCTTTAGAAGCCATTAACACAGCAATACTTGCTCTTGGAGAACCTCCTAAGTACAAATGCGCGTTATTACGTGTGTTTGAAATTAGTTGAGCGATGTATTTAATAATTTTTTCCTCTACTAATACTTCAAATACTTTGCTCCTATATTCTAACAAGTCAGACTCTGTTAAAACAGCGGCTACTTTTGATTGTGGCAAAGCTCCTTTTCGCTCATTATGAGCTTCAATAATTTTAATTTCTTCTTCTAAGTTTGGATACCCAACGTTTATCTTGAATAAAAAACGATCTAATTGCGCTTCTGGTAAAGCATAAGTTCCCTCTTGTTCTATCGGGTTTTGAGTTGCTAATACCATAAACGGTGGATTCATTTTATATTGAGTTCCATCCATTGTTATTTGCTTTTCTTCCATAGCCTCAAATAAAGCAGCTTGCGTTTTTGCTGGCGCTCTGTTTATCTCATCAATTAAAACAATGTTTGAAAATATTGGACCTTTTTTAAATTCAAAATCAGAGGTCTTCATGTTTAAAATCGATGTTCCTAATACATCCGAAGGCATTAAATCGGGTGTAAATTGAATTCTGCTATAATCTGTAGCTATGGTTTTTGCTAATAATTTTGCAGTTACTGTTTTTGCAACTCCAGGAACACCTTCAATCAATACATGTCCGTCAGCTAATAACGATACCAATAATAGTTCTATGAACTCTTCTTGCCCAACGATTACTTTAGCTAATTGTTCTTTTATTTTTACAACAGCTTCTTTTAATTTTGATAAATCTATTCTACTTGAAAATAGTTTACTTCCTTCAGTTGATTGATTATTATCTGTGTTCATAATCTTATTTTTTATATGCTTTAAATGTTTCAATAGCTTTGTTTAAGGCTATTAACTCATCCTGTGAGATACTATTTTTTGCGTTTATGTTATCTATTCTCTTAAACAACTCTTCAACCATTTCTGTTGAATTACCACTTCTACTTGCTAGCTTATTATAGAATACAGCATCAATTTTTAAAGTTGATAATCGGTGATTGGTTCTGATATATTCTAAAAAATAATTTATTTTATGAGTAGCAATGTTTTTATGATCAGATTTTTCATAATACATATTGGCTATAGTTCTTGTAAATGCTAAAGTTTGGTTTTTTAGAGGTGTAATTACAGGAATAAATCGTTGATTTCTTTTTCCTTTAAAAATAACAAAAAACAATACACCTATTAAAGCTATGTAATATGCCCATTTAAGGTGCTTTGAGCTTAAAATATAGTACATCGGTGATGAGATGTTACTTTTTCCTGTTTTGTAATATGCATCCCAAAGAATAGTATTGTCACTACTAGAACTAGTACTGTTTAAATACGATAACACACTCGCTACATATTCATAGTTGTTATCTAGTAGCATGTTGTAGTTAGTGAATGCCTGTGGAAATGTATGTAAGTAAAAAGTACCTTTCCCAAATTTAGTTTTTATAAAATTTGGCTTACTACTTACAATAGAGTCGTTTTCGTTTTTTATAATTAATTCTCCTAAAATGGTTGTCTTTAAGGTGTCAGTTTTTGAGAAATATGCTTTTGAAAAATCTCTATCGAAATGATATTCTTTTTTATCTAAACTTTTATTAACTAATTTTTGATATGCGTTTTCTTCAAAAGCCGTGGTGCTTAATTGTTTTGTTTCTACATTTAGTGTGTCAATATGTACACCGTTGGTAGAAATAAAAACATCATTACCTCGATCTACAAATTTGAGTAATTCATTAAACTCATCCTTTCCAAAATTAAGTGCATTGTCTACAAAAAAATAAGTTCCTCTATTTGTAGAATCTTTTAAAAATAAATACGGACTCTGATGCACATCTGTCACTCCTTTATTAGAAAAAAGAGAAGGTAGCTCATTACGTAAAATATATGTGCCATAAGGTATTTTATGTTTTGCAGCATAACTTGGAAACCAATTAATTTCTTTTGGTTTTATTGATTCGATGTAAATTATACCAAGTATAATAAACAGCAATAAACCAATGTATATTTTTAGTTTCTTATCCAAATTATTAAATTTTAGAAATCACCTTTTTAAAATTCGCTTCAGCTTGTAAAAATTTCTCTTCATCAATTAGAAATTCACCATACCATACATAATCATAGAGGTAGGTTAAATTTTTAAAATCGGTATTTAATCTATTGTTTGATGCTATTTCTTTAATGTAATCTTCATTTGTTTTTTCCTGCTGCCAAGAAATCAACTCTTTTTCGGATAAGTTTTTCAATAACAATAAATAGTAATAACGAATGGCTAATTTGTAATTTCTATTCTGAATTGCATCCTGAATTAACTTCGGTAAATCCTTATCATTAATCAGCTCTTCTTCGTCAGAGATGGTTACGATAGATTTTGCTGTTTTACCTTCTAAAATGTTTCTAGAATTTACTTTTAAAAAGAATTTAATAATCAAAAACAAAACCAATCCTGCAATGATATAAGGTAGTACTCTTAGTAGTATTTTTAAAATCCCTACCGCAGGCGAAATGTCATCAAATATATAACTTAGTACTTTTTTTATAGCTCGTTTAAACCAATTCCATCCTTTTTCTATAATTGAGGGAGCACGTTTTTCAACAATATATATAAAGGCATCTTGCTGTTTATATGCCTCTATTTTTTTTGCGTCAAATTTCTTCAGCTCAATGAATTCTTCATCAAACTGAACTGTACTTTCTTCTGTTTGTGAAAACACAGAAAAAGAAAACCATATAAACGTTATGTGAAAAAGTAACTGCTTCAAAATATTATAGCCCTAAGCTATCTATTTTTTCAATGGTCCCTGTTGAATTTTTCTGTTCGTTAATATCAAAATAGATAAATACGTTGGTTACTAGAGTTATTGAGTAGAATGCAAATTGACCTATAATAGCAATTAAATTTAAAAATAAATAAATAGGGTCTTTAAATAAACTTAATATTTGAGTAGGATCTTCATTCCCAATTCCAATTCCCATTTGAAGAAATTGATATATAGCTCCAGGTATTTGAAAGATATATCCTAAAAGAGCTACTAAAATTCCAACAACAATAATAACACCAAAAGTTTCCCAAAAATGATCTTTAATAAAAGAAAAACTTTTTCCAATTGTAGAAGTAGCTGATTCATTTTCAAATACTAATATTGATGCTCCTAATGACAAAACAGTCCATGTATAAAACATCGGTAATACGCATATAATAAAACTGACAAAAAGTATTAATCCTGCTAATACCCCAAAACCTGTAAATGACCAAAATTTCTCTTTTGTATTTTTAGCAATCTCTTCTTGGTTTATAATTCCTTGATTATCTATGTAAGATTTTATATAATGCATTCCTGCTAAATTGATAAAAACAAATGCTATCAAATATGCAATCATCATTATAAAAGCAGCTACAAACATCCCTGCAACCCCATTTATATCTCCTGTAGTTATTGAAGGTATAGACATCATATAATAGAACATTGCTGCTGCTGCAATTAAAATAGGAATTGCGGCTACTTTAAGAATTGTTATAAAGAATTGTTTTCCTTCTAACCGTATAAATTTAAAAGCATCTGTAATAATACTTCCTAAGTCTCTTTCTTTTTTAAATTCGATGTATTCTTTATTCATTGGTTAATTGTTTTTTATGTACTTGAATTGGATATATAACGTAATAAAATATTATGATAGTTAATGATGATAAAATAATAATAATAGCCAACCAATCTGGCATTTCAGTATGGCGAGTTACAAAACCTTCTAAGAAACCAGCGATTATAAAAAATGGGATGGTACTTACCATAATTTTTAATCCGTCTTTCATACTTTTTTTAAAAGATTCTAAACGAGAATATGTTTTTGGAAATAATAATCCGTTACCTAATACCAAGCCCGCACAACCAGCTATTATAATTACGGATATTTCTATGGTTCCATGTATCCAAATAGTTCTAGAAGATTCCCATAATAAGCCTTTGTCATAAAAGAAATACAAAAATGATCCTAACATAATTCCGTTTTGCATCATAATATATAAGGTCCCTACAGAAAATAACATTCCTAATATAAAAGCATACATGGCCACTTTTATGTTGTTTAGTGTTATTCCTATAAACATATCTACTTCATTAGCTTTCTTGTATACAGCCATTGGATCACCTTTTTCAATATTCTCTAAGGTCATGTTTACATAACTGTCTCCTAAAATAAGCCGAACAAAATCAATATCATTTGCTGAAGAAAAAGCACCTGCTAAAGTAAAAAAAGCAAATACACTAAAAGCTATTAGTAATTGTTTTTGATGCTTGTAAAATAGTAACGGAAACTCAGTTTTGAAAAAACTAATAATTCTGTTTTTATTCTCCTTTTTGGTTTTGTAAATTTTTTGGTGGGCAATAGAAGCTATAGAATTTAAGTATATAAGTGTATTTCCTTTTGGGTAAAAGGTTTTAGCATAACTTAAATCATCAGTTAATTCAACATATAAGTCAGACAATCTATCTGGAGAAAGACTTGTTTTTTTATACAAAGCATCTTCAAATAATTGCCATTTTTCCTTATTCTTTTTTACAAAGGCTGCTTCTCTCATTTAGAAAAAAACACACAGTAAATTTTATGAGAAACGTCTCTAATCATAGATTATCTTTATCTTAGCAAAACTAAAAAAAGTTAAAGAATTATCAATACTAAAAGAGAGAAACTAATTAATGGATAATTTTCAAATAGAAACTGCTCAAAACATTTCAATAAATCAAAACGTAGCCCACATTACAACACGTATTGGCTCTTATTTAATTGATGCTCTATTCATGGCAGGTTATTATATTATTGTTTTTTTTATAATGGCGATGCTAGACATAGCTCCTAGTATGGAGTATATGAATTTATATGTGCTTTTAGGTTTGCCTATCTTTTTTTACAGTTTAATTTTTGAAGTTCTAATGAACGGACAAACACCAGGTAAATATTTTAATAAAACTAGAGTAGTAAAGATAGATGGGACTAAACCAACATTTGGAAGTTACTTAATACGTTGGTTATTGCGTATTGTCGACCTTACTTTGGCGAGTGGTTCGGTGGCTGTTTTAACAATTTTGTTAAATGGAAAAGGACAGCGATTAGGTGATATAGCAGCAACTACGACTGTTATTTCTGAAAAGAAAAGAATTACGTTAAATGATACAATTGCTAATGATGTGTCAGACAGCTATACTCCTATATACTCACAAGCTACATTGTTAACGGATAATGATATTCATACAATTAAAAAAGTATATGATGATGCTAAGGAAAAAAGAAATCATAAAGTTATTTTAAAGCTCCATAATAAAATTATAGAATTAACAGGAGTCACTACCACTCAGAATCCTATGGATTTTGTAGATACTATTTTAAAAGATTATCATTATTTTGCTCAGCAGTAATTGAGTATTATAAAAAGACATTCTAGGAGAAAATAAAGTTTTTTTATTTAAACTTAGGGTAAACGGTTTTAGTCTTGTTTCATTTATATAAACAGATTAATCCCAAACATTATGAAAACATTAATTTTAATTGCCGCAATCTTATTTAGTAGTTTTTCTTTTTCCAATGATAAAATTGATTTAGATAAAAAAGCTTGTAAATATGTTCAAGAACGTATTTCAATCATTGAAGAATTTCACAACCTAGAAGAAGGGTATAGTATTGAATTAATTTCTGCCAGCAATTTTTTAGAACAAATTTCAAATTTAAAATCTAAATCAGGATATAGCCACCAAACTATTGGTAAAACTGAAAGTAACGACTTGGCTACTTGGAAAAACTGGTTTAACGAAAATAAGCATTTATTACACTGGGATAGCAAATCGAAATCTGTTATCGTAAGGTTGTAACAAACACAACATACTAATAAAAAAGACCTCATTTAAATGAGGTTTTTTTTATTTAATTTTAGGGTAAATGCTTTTAATCTTGTTTCATTTATATAAGCATATTAAACCCCAACCTCTTATGAAAACCTTATTTTTAATCACCGTACTAGTATTTAGTAGCTTTTCTTTTTCTCAAAAAAACCTTGGAAAACGTAGACTTACAAACTTTAGAAGGAAAAACAATTACGACAAAATCAATGACTTCTAATGAGGTAACGGTATTGTCTTTATGGTCTACAAAATGTGCTCCATGTAAAAAGAAATTAAATGCAATAAATAAAGTGTATCAAAATTGGAAAAGTGATACTGGTGTTAAGTTTTATGCAGTATCAATTGATAAAACAAGTGAAACAAATAAGATTAAAAGTTTAGTGAAGACTGGTAATTGGAATTTTGATGTATTGTTAGATGGTGATAAAAATTTAAGAAAAGCATTAGGTGTTCGTATGGTTCCATTAACCTTAGTGATAAAAAATAATAAGATTGTTTATCGTGAATCTGGTTACAGCAAAGATTCTAAACAAAAGCTATATAAAGCAATTAAAAAACATAGCGCTATTAATGGGTACGCTTCTTTATAGGTTGACTCGATAATAAAAATAGCAAAGCCACTTTAAAAAAGTGGTTTTGTTATTTTATATAGCT
>Ga0209291_1002153_pt1 | contig 16375 bp, 13 predicted proteins | sample GOMGulsemesocosm_FD_184633 | JGI IMG/M metagenome (GOLD analysis project Ga0209291, IMG submission 184633) | Methane-oxidizing microbial communities from mesocosms in the Gulf of Mexico - GOM9B Gulf of Mexico (SPAdes) (version 2) | ecosystem: Environmental > Aquatic > Marine > Cold seeps...
ATCCCCTCACCGGAGTAAAAAATGCTAGCAAAGAACCGTTAATGACACTAAAGCGTTACCGACAAGTTGAACGAGGCGAAGTGATGTTTGGTCAAAACCTTATTCCGGTGAATAAAGGGCAAATCAAACAAGGCGATAAGTTAACTGTGTTAAAAACCCAACCGCCTTTGCAATTTAAAATATCAGACCAACATTCTGAGTTAATTGACTAATGCTAAAGCTCAATTGTGATTTAGGTGAATTAGAAGGTGAAAATAATGATGCCTTGATCATGCCGCTTATTGATCAAGCGAATATTGCTTGCGGCTTTCATGCTGGCGATAAACTGACTATGCATCAAACAGTGGCATTAGCAATTAAACATCAAGTCACCATTGGCGCACATCCCAGTTATCCCGACCGTGAAAACTTTGGTCGACTGTCAATGAAAATGCCGGCAGATAAGTTAATAATATGTCTGCATGAACAAATATCAGCACTTAATATTATTTGCCAAACACAGCAAAGCAGAGTCTGTTACGTTAAACCGCATGGTGCGTTATATAACGACATGATGGCAAACTTATCTTTATTTGAAACGGTTTGCCAAGCCATTAATAGCTTCGACAACAGCTTGCCTCTAATGATACAAGCTCTGCCAAGTCCCAGCCAATATCAAAGTATTGCGCTAAAATATGGCATCACACTTTATTATGAAGCGTTTGCAGACCGTGCTTATCAAAATAATGGCTTGCTTGTCCCTCGCAATCAACAAGGCGCGGTACTTCATCAACAAGAAAAGGTAGTTAAACAAATTCGCCAATTGATTCATCAACAGCAATTAACCTCTATTAATAACCAAGTATTAAACCTGCAAGTTGATACCCTCTGTGTCCATGGCGATAATGCAGCAGCACTTGAATTAATTCATGCTTTACGGGCACTGATCAATGCAACCGGTTGATATTTCCCCTACCAGTGAAGAAAGTGTTTTAGTGACATGGCCTGAGAAAATATGCCCTGTGCAACATCAACTCATTGTTAGTGCAGCACAAATAATAACATCACAACATGATAATGTTATCTTTGAAAGCATTGTCAGCTACAACTCAATGATCTTGTATTATCACTTTCAACACATTTCTTATCCGCAACTCCAGCAACATATTTTAGCCAGTATCCATCAAGCCGAAATAAATGCCCAGATTGAAAAAGCAAACCAAGAAACGATTGATATCCCCGTTTATTACGGTGAGAAAGTCGCTTGGGATCTTGCTGAAGTAGCTAAACAATGCCAGCTTTCTGTCACTGAAGTGATCAGCTTACATAGCCAACGAACTTACCGTGCTTATGCATTAGGTTTTACTCCCGGTTTTTGTTATTTAGGTAGCTTAGATAAAAAACTAAGACTACCAAGAAAATCGACACCAAGAGTAACCGTGCCTAAGGGAGCAGTAGCTATTGCAGAGCAGCAAACGGCAATATACCCCAATATCAGCCCCGGTGGTTGGCATATTATCGGCCAAACCCCCATTGAGATGTTTCAGAAAAATGAAACATCATTTCGACCTAAGATCAACCTAGGACAACAAGTAAAATTTATACCGATAAATAAACAAACATTTATTGAATTAACTGAAGAAAATAGCAGAGGCTGTCAAAAGTGAGTTACTTAACGATCACTAAATTAAAGGGTCATGCTTCCATTCAAGATCTTGGTAGGCCGAGTGCGCAACATTTAGGATTTAGCGCCAGTGGCGCTGCCGATGAATATAGTTATTTATTGGCTAATCAATTGCTAAACAATGCTTCATCAGCCCCAACATTAGAAGTCACCTTAGGGCAATTGTCGCTAACGGCCACAGACACTTGTCATATGGTGATCACAGGTGCAGATTGCCAAGCATTTATCGTTAACGAACAAAAGAAACCGCTAAACGTACCGAACAATCAAGTATTTACTTTAACAAAGGGCAATGAACTTCATTTATTCATGCCTAAAAAGCAATTGCATAGTTATATTGCTATTGCGGGTGGATTTTTATCAAAACGTTGGCTCAATAGTGCTAGCCAAACGGCGAGTGAATATGCGCTAGGCTTTGGTGAGAAAAAATTAGCTATTGGCCAAAACTTATGCTTTTCCACTGTTGAACAAAGTAAAACCTACCCACTAACAAGTCAGCCTTCGCATTACTTTCATCAAGATGAACAACTGGCTTTACGGTTTTTACCCAGTGGATTTTGGCATAATATTACCGTGAACAAACAACAGCAGTTATTGGCACAAAAATATCAAATCACACCAAAAAGTAACCGCATGGGTTATCGATTATCAGGCAAGCCACTTCACTTACATGATAATAGCTCCTTACTATCCAAACCGGTAAATTACGGGGCAATTCAACTACCTGATGATGGCCAAATCATTATATTGATGAAAGAAAGGCAAACCATCGGAGGTTATCCGGTTTTAGGTACAGTAATACAAACCGATTTATTTCGTTTAAGTCAGAAAAGGCCTGGAGAGTATGTCAACTTCGTGGCTGTCACCCTAGAACAAGCACAAGCACAGTTATTGGCATTTAAAACTAAGTTTGCATCTTGATATTCCATTTATACCAAACGGATTAATTAATCATTAGCCTTAACAAACAATAGATAACCGCGCAATCCTCCTTTTTTCTACCACTTTTTCTAAAAAAGAGGTGAATTGTTTTTTTTCTGCCTTTAGAATAGCGGCGGTTTCAATAGACTAGCTATGGTTCTTTTGTGTTATTAATGATCGACAATTACGATTCATTCACTTTTAATTTGGTGCATTATTTTCGTGCTTTAGGCCAAAGCGTTGAAGTATATCGCCACGATAAAATCTCGTTAGCAAAAATATCCTCATTAGCGCCTGAATTCATCGTTATTTCACCGGGTCCTTCTGATCCTGCACATGCAGGCATTTCATTAGCCGTTATTGAACAGTTTGCTGGAAAAATTCCTCTTTTAGGTGTTTGTTTAGGCCATCAATGCATCGCCCAATACTTTGGTGCTCATGTTGAAAAAGCAAAAAAGGTTATGCACGGCAAGACCAGCGATATTAAACATAATCAGCAAGGCATTTTTGAAACACTTAAAAATCCACTCACCGTCACTCGTTATCACTCCCTTATTGTTTCGCAAGAAAAATTTCCTGAAGAATTAGAGATCACAGCATGGACCGAAAATGAACATGGCGAGATAGATGAAATTATGGCTTTAAAACATAAAAAATTAGCTATTGCCAGCGTTCAATTTCACCCAGAATCCGTGCTCACAGAGCAAGGCCAAGATTTACTGAAAAATTTTATTTCTTTATTTAGTAATAAAAGTAATAATATTTAAGATTGTGCTGCCGATATACTTTGTAGCAAGCTGTTACCCATAAGCCGTAGACACCATGTTAATATTTGACGAAGACGAAAATGTAGCGCCAATTTATCATCGAGCCATTAGCCTAACATTAGGTAAAGACTTTGCTGGGCCTGAAAATAACACCTCATCCGTTATTGCCAAGCAAAATAGTGAACAAGAAAATCGTCGTCGTGAACTGCTTGACGTAGAAGAACAAGCTAATAAAGATCGGATCATCAAAGAGCACGGTCAATCTCATTTTAAAACACAAATGATGGCTAAGTTTTACGCTCGAGTTACCGCTCAAGTTAATAATGAATTTGATAATAAAGAAAACTTATACGCGAATGTTCTGCAAATAGAAGATGCTGCCCCAGCGATTATGGAAATATTGTCAGTAAGAGCAGCATCAATAAAACGTATAGCACCTTTAGTTAAATCTTTGCCTTGGTTAGCTGACGAACTCATTAAGTTAGTGAATAAACCTCAATATAGAACCCGTGCCGACATACAAGTGACCGACGCTAATTTAGCACTCACTTATATTGGCTTAGATAATTTAAAATTAGTGATGCCAACCTTTATGCTTAAACATTGGTTGCCTATTAGCACTTCCCCTTTTCCGCTGATGAAAAGGAAGATTTGGAACGATTCTCTCGCCACAGGCCTAGCAGCGCAGGTTTTAGCTAAAGAACAAGGCTTAAACACCTTTACAGCATTTGCCGCAGGAATGCTTAGCAATATAGGGTTATTAGCTGTAGCCAAATGTTTTTTGCAAACTTATAGCGAGATGTATAAAAAAGAACTAAAGATTGCTTATGATGAACGAGACAAACGTTTGCATGACGTATTAGTTGAGTTCGAGATGTCACCCGAGTTATTGCTTGAACAACTGGTAAACCGCAACCATAGAGTAGCCGCTGATGTCGTTGAATTAATGCGTTTTGATCGTTTAGCTATAACAGAGCCACTCTTTGATCTCGCTTACACCGCTGATTTTAATCAATTATCTGCTACCGCTAGATTAGTGGTTAAAGCAAAAGCCTATGTTTCATTTAGAAGCTTAGCCAAAGAAGGCTTAATAGATAATGATGAAGCAAAATTACTGCTTAGCAAGGCTCATTTAACGCCACAAGAGGTGGCTTTGTTGAAAAAAAGTGATATTGACCATATAAAACTAAATTTTAATTAATTTTTTTTTGAGTATTTATAAAAGGGCTGTTTATGCCCTTTTTTATTTTCACATCCGAGTAATAACTTAACAGACTCACTATTAGCGCTTACTTGAACAAAACCCAGCCAATACCCAATAAACTATAGTTATGCACAATTACTGAATAAAAACAGCCAACCCCTTGTTACACAAGGGTTTCAGACGATCAAAAACAAGACAACTTAGCTTTTCTCTGCCATAATAGCTGCAATTATGTGTATAAATAAGCATAGAATCCAACAACAGAGGAGTAAACAATGAGCAACCAAAATCCAGTAGGCCGTGAATTATTCGATGACGTAATGGTGCCAAACTATTCACCATCAGCCGTTATTCCCGTTAGAGGTCAAGGGTCGCGTGTTTGGGATCAGCAAGACAGAGAATATGTCGATTTTGCTGGCGGTATTGCCGTCAATTGTTTAGGCCATTGCCACCCTGCCTTAGTTGGTGCTTTAAAAGATCAAGCAGATAAAATCTGGCACTTATCAAATGTTATGACCAATGAGCCAGCATTACGCCTAGCGAAAAAATTAACAGACAGTACCTTCGCTGAAAAAGTATATTTTGCTAATTCAGGTGCAGAGTCTAACGAAGCAGCTTTAAAACTTGCACGTCGTTGGGCATTAGAGGTACACGGTAGTGATAAAACACAAATTATCGCATTTAAACAAGGCTTCCACGGCAGAACGTTTTTCACGGTAACCGTTGGTGGCCAAGCAGCTTATTCAGATGGTTTTGGTCCAAAACCTGGCGATATTGCTCATGCAGAATACAATAATTTAGACAGTGTAAAAGCTCTGATTTCAGATAAAACTTGTGCCGTTATGATCGAACCTTTACAAGGTGAAGGTGGCATTGTTTCACCAACGGATGAATTTATTAAAGGTGTTCGTCAACTTTGTGATGAAAACAATGCCTTGTTAATCTTTGATGAAATACAAACGGGTGTAGGCCGTTTAGGTGAGCTTTATGCTTACATGGGTTTAGGTGTTACTCCTGATATTTTAACGTCTGCAAAAGCATTAGGTGGTGGTTTTCCTATCGGTGCAATGTTAACGACCACTGAAATAGCTAAACATTTAAAAATAGGTACTCACGGTAGTACTTATGGCGGTAACCCACTTGCCTGTGCTGTTGCTGAAGCATCATTTGACACCGTTAATGACCCAAGTCTTTTAAACGGCGTAAAAGAGAAAGCACAACTCTATGTTGAAAAATTAAATACCATCAATGAAAAGTATGATGTTTTTGCTGAAATTCGTGGTAAAGGGTTATTAATTGGTGCGGTATTAAATGAACGCTTCCAAGGTAAAGCAAAAGATTTTTTGAATGCAGCAATGGCAGAAGGCGTAATGACCTTGGTTGCTGGCGCGAGCATTGTGCGTTTTGCTCCATCATTAGTGATCCCTAACGAAGACATTATTGAGGGTATGGCACGCTTTGAAAAAGCAGTTGCTAAAATTGTTAACGCCTAAACTATTTAACTGTGCTCAAGCATCGGTAAGTTAAGCTTGAGCACTGCACATCATAGAGATTAAATTATGGTTATTATACGCCCTATTCAACATAGTGATTATGATGCATTACATCGTATTGCTGTAGAGTCAGGACACGGTTTTACATCACTACCGGTCAATGAAGAGCTATTAAAGCAACGTATTTCCCATGCTGAAGAGTCTTTCAGTAAACAGGTAACACAACCCGGCAACGAGGGTTATTTATTTGTTATGGAAGATACTGAAACAGGCGCCGTTGTTGGCACTACAGGTATTGAAGCTGCCGTTGGTTTAGATGACGCTTTTTATCATTATCACCTCGGTAAAGTAGTCCATCACTCCCGTAAGCTTAACATCTATAATACTGTTGAAACGTTATCGCTTTGTAATGACTATACTGGTGCATCTGAAATATGTACTTTATATTTAACTGAAAGCCATCGCAAAAATAGCAATGGACGATTTTTATCACGCGTTCGATTTTTATTTATTGCTGAACATCTGGAGCGATTCTCTGAAACCATTATTGCAGAAATGCGTGGGGTTTCTGATGAAAATGGTCGTTCACCTTTTTGGAATTGGCTTGAAGAACATTTTTTCTCTATCGACTTTCCTACCGCTGACTATTTAACCGGTATAGGAAAAAAAGTATTCATCGCTGAATTGATGCCAAAACATCCTATTTATGTGAATTTACTCAGTAAAGATGCTCAGCAAGTGATCAACAAAGTTCATGAAAAAACCGTACCTGCATTGCGATTATTAGAAGCAGAAGGTTTTAGTCGTCGTGGATATGTTGACATCTTTGATGCAGGTCCAACCGTTGAAGCACAAGCTCACTCGGTTAAAACCATCAATGAAAGCAAAAAATGTCAAGTACTGATAGGCGATATAACTTCAGACGATAAATTCATCATTTGTAATACCCAAGTAGCTGACTTTAAAGCGATTCAAGCCCCATTATCTCTACGTGAAACGGCCAATCAAGCCATGATTAGCGCTGAAACCGCTGATGCGCTGAACGTTAAAGAAGGCGATTGGATCAGGTTAATACAAAATTAATCAACGACACTATTTATATAAAACTGACTCCATTGATTTTAGAGTCTTGAGGAAGAACACATGACGCACCCTATTCAACTGATTAATAACGAATGGCAATCAGGCCTTGGTGATGATGTTTCATCATTAAATCCTGCAAAAAATGAAGTGATTTGGCAAGGAAAAAGTGCCACCGCAGAGCAAGTAGACTCAGCAATTAAAAGTGCGCGTACTGCCTTTGAATCATGGTCAATGACTTCTCTTGAAGACCGTATCGCCTTAACTGAGCGCTTTGCTGCTCTTTTAGGCGAAAATAAAGAAATGCTTGCCAATACCATTGCTTTAGAAACAGGTAAGCCTCTTTGGGAAACACGCACTGAAGTAGGTGCAATGGTTGGTAAAGTCGCTATTTCGATTAAAGCTTATCATGAACGTACGGGTGACGTTGAAAACCCAATGCCAGGTGCAAAAGCGTTTATTCGTCATAAACCACATGGCGTGGTTGCGGTATTTGGTCCTTATAACTTCCCAGGGCATTTACCTAATGGACACATAGTTCCAGCATTAATTGCCGGTAATACCATTGTCTTTAAGCCCAGTGAGTTAACACCATTAGTCGCAGAAACCATGTTGAAGCTATGGCAAGAAGCAGGTTTACCCGCCGGTGTTATCAATATGGTACAAGGTGAAGTTACTACGGGTAAAGCTCTAGCCAATCATAAAATGATCGACGGCTTGTTTTTCACTGGTAGCTCAACAACTGGTAAATTTTTACATGAACAATTTGCTGGCCAACCGGGTAAAATTTTAGCCCTTGAAATGGGTGGTAATAACCCGTTAGTAGTCAAAGGTATTAGTGATGTTGATGCCGCTGTTCACGACATCATTCAATCAGCTTTCATTACTACCGGTCAACGTTGTACTTGTGCCCGCCGTTTATTTATCGAACAAGGTGCACAAGGTGATGCGCTATTAACCAAGTTAGTTGCTTCAACTCAGGCGATTAAAATTGGCTACTTTGATGATGAAGTACAACCCTTTATTGGTTCGATGATTTCTGAGCGTGCAGCACTTGGCTTAGTAACCGCACAACAGCAATTACTTGATTTAGGTGGCCAAACGTTATTGGCACTTGAGCATAAAGAAGCTGGAACAGGCTTTGTATCGCCAGGCATTATCGATGTAACAAATATCAAAGATATGCCAGACGAAGAACATTTTGGCCCATTGTTAAAAGTTTATCGCTACAGTGACTTCGACAAAGCCATTGATGAAGGTAACAATACTTCGTTTGGTTTATCTGCAGGTTTACTTGCTGATGATGAAGCTGATTACCAGCATTTCTTCAAGCGCATCAGAGCAGGTATCGTCAACTGGAATAAACCTATCACAGGCGCTAGTAGTGCAGCACCTTTTGGTGGCATTGGCGATAGCGGTAACCATAGAGCAAGTGCTTTTTATGCAGCTGACTATTGTGCATACCCTGTGGCATCAGTAGAAGCTGAAAAAATGGCGTTACCTGCTACCTTGTCACCGGGATTAACCATTAAATAAGATGTTAAAGCACAAAACATTATTTACAGCTGGGGTAAAACCCAGCTTTTTCAAAAATATAGATCAAATCTAACCTTTGCTTGCAATGGTTAGTCCACGTTATTTTCTACTACATAGTTAATTCACACAAACTCATCATTGCTTGGTCAAAAATTCTATTTATAGGAACAAACAATGAATACCCAAGTAAAAAACCTTTTTGATAATATCTGGAAAAACTATCTAGATGTCACGCCATCGGCAGAAAAAATTCATCATTTATTAGGCGATGGTAATGATTTGATTAATGATCATGTTGCCTATCGCACCTTTAATATTGAAAAAGTAGGTATTGATAAACTCTCACAACATTTAATAGCTCTCGGCTACAAGGAATGTGATGAATACCATTTTGAAGCTAAAAAATTGTACGCTAAACATTTCGAACATGCTGATAGTACTTTACCTAAAGTTTTCATTAGCGAACTTTTGGTTGAAGAATTCTCGCCACAAGTTCAAGCGATTATTCATCAACTTGTTGACAGTATCGACCAAGCTTCAATCGATCAGCAAAGCTTTCTCTATTCCGGTAAACAATGGCAATTAAGCTACCAAGATTATCAGGTACTACTCGCTGAAAGTGAATATGCAGCATGGTTAGCGGCATGGGGTTACCGAGCAAACCATTTCACCGTAAGTATCAACCATTTGGCTAACTTCGAAGATATTGAAGATGTAAACCACACCCTTAAATTTGCCGGCTTTGCTCTTAATACCACTGGTGGTGAAGTTAAAGGTGACAGCATAGTTAAATTAGAGCAATCTTCAACACTTGCAGATAAAGCGATGGTTAACTTTTCTGATCAGCCAGTTGAAATTCCGTCATGTTTTTATGAGTTTGCTAAGCGCTACCCTACTTTAGACGGTGAATTATACTCTGGTTTTGTCGCTGCTTCAGCGGACAAGATTTTTGAAAGCACCAATGTTGCCGCTTAATATTTCATAATACTTTTGCTATTAAATAGCGGTAATATCTATTACCGCTATTAACAACTATTGCTAGCCATCTATTTTGTTTCAGACGATTTACCGCTGTAATCAATTTCTAATTCAGTGACCCCAACCCCCTCAAGTTTGTCTAAAGCATGATAATACTCATGTAAGTTTTTTTTCTGCTTAGGAACCAAACGATAAGTATCTTTTGCTATTTTGACCGCTGAGGCTAATTCAAAATTTACACTTAATGTTTCAATGGCCATTGTGCTTACTACCACGATGCTCCCCTTCACAGTACCGGGTTCACCCATTTGTACATTAAATACTTTACTGCCCTTTACCAGCACAGTGGCAAAGCTAGTGAATTTTTCGCCATTAATCTGCAATGACTTAGCTGAACTTTTCTTTTTAGTGATCTTTTTAATGTGCTCAATACGTTCTTGTTCCGTTTTATCACCCTTTTCTTCTGTTACTTCAGCAGTCTCTTCTTTTTTTTCTATTGGACTGTCACCACATGCAGTGACTACAAAAAACACTGATATTAATACACCCGTTAATTTTGCTTTCATACCTTATTCCTTAAACAGAAAAGGCTGGTTTAATTAAACCAGCCTTTGCATTTAACGATTATTGCTTAACCATTATTTCCGACGACGTAACATTAATATCGGTAATAACAATAAACTTAACCAAGACGTTGAACCACCACTGCTCTTCTTAACAACCGCGGGTGGAGCCACTACGGTGGTATCAGTAACAGAAACCGTAACAGTTTGACTTACCGACCCAGTGCCATCACTGATAGAAGCAGTAAGCTCTACAGATTGATTACCGGTTACTTCAGGAGCAGTAAAACTCACGTTTGCAGTATCTGCGCCTGTTAATGTTGCCGCTACGCCGCCAGTTTGCGTCCAAGAATAAGTTAATTCGTCATTATTCGGATCGCCACCCTCTACAGATAAGCTAACAGACTGGCCTTCATTTACCGTAGAGTCTGCACTGATACTCGCTACATGTGGTAGGCGATTATCACAGGCAAAAGAATCGCCTGCAACAACATCAGAGAAGACACTGCTTTGAATATTGTTAAATTCTAGATCATCAATGTACCAACCATCTTCATTAGCATTGGCATCAGAAATCATACGAAAACGAATTCTGACTTCATTGCCATTTAACGCTTCACCAAAGTTAATAACTTCCGTGCCTGAATTTAACCCTGTGTATGCTGGTCTGCCTATGACTTCTGCTTCTTGTAAGTAGCCATTACCATACCAGCCACCATCTCCACCAAATGTCGCACCCATGTCAGTAACATCAGCCCAATCACCACCATTAACACTTACTTCAACAACCCCTGCATCATAGCCTTCTTCAATATCATAATAATGCCAAAAACTAATACTGAAATCGCCATAATAGCCAACCGTTATATCCCTAGTTTCATAAGCTACGTCTGAAGTAAATGGGTTATTAGATGCGTAAATAAAGCCGTCTCCACCACCCCATTCGGCTAAACCAAATGTTCCAGCGGCGCTCTCACCACCTGATAGCACCGTTTCAGTGAAATCATTTAAACGAGCAAGCGTATTCAAACCATCATATTGAGAAAAACCGACCAATTCACGTTCAACAAAATCAACGTTAACTGTTGTAGAGACAGTATAATCATCTGCATTCTCTACAGCATCTAAATCTGGGAAGCTTAGTTTAAACTCTAAGTCATCGCCAGTACCTGCATCATTAAGGGTAAACTCAATAGGTGCGCTGGTTGCACTTCCAAACAAGGCAACATCACCCACTGTCACAATACCTTCATTGGCAAACGTTACATCATGACCACTAGTTACTTCAATCACCCCTGTAACACCTGTTAAAGCACTGCTACCTTCATTTTTTACGGTAAACGTTGCTGTCGCAGTTTCGCCTTTATCTAAAATATTATCCATTGAACAATAGCCAGACATCAAACCTTCATAGTTAACATTTAGCTCATGTTCAGCAACATAAACGCTTGCTAACTCAGTTTTATATGATTCAACCACCCCTGAGTGGTTTATATCAGTTCGACTAGGTGATATAGCACCTAGGCCCATACCACGTTTAGCAAAAGCGGCAAGCATGACTTTGTAATCTTCAGCATCGTTTGCATAAGCGACGGCCAAAAATGCATCCCGCGCTTCTGTAAATGTTGGTGCCATAGGCATCATTTTATAACCAGCAACAAGGTAGTCTTTCATTAAGCTATTGGCTTGTGCAAAGCTATGGCGTTCATCATTGATTAAACCAACATATGACTCCCACAACATATTCCCCCATACAGAGCCAGGTCTATGCACCTCATCTGGATAAAGTCCAACATCAGCAAAGGTAGATGGGTTAATTTCCATATCGGTTGAATAAGGATAAGGACGAATGCCTGTAACAAAACTTGCGGTATAGGTAGAATCAGAGTAACCGCCGCCATACATTTCATTACCTGCAACCATCGCGTCTTCTTCGGCAGACAGAAGTAATAATGCGTGGAAGTCACCAAAACCTTCACCCATTGAGCGACCTTGTTGATTACTCAAACCCGAAGCATTACCTACTAAACGATTACTGATATAGTGACCCCATTCATGCGTCACGGTACCGTTATCCCAAGAGCTGCCTTTAAATTCACGATTAAGCTCATTTACAAACATCTCAATAGAAACAGTTTCACCTGCATTTAACAATGCATAAAGTTGTGCTCCTTCGCTAAAAGTGATGCCCATGTTGGGAATGGTGACAGTTTCATCCCCTCCGCCCATAGGTGCTGGCGTACCATCATCACTATTATTAGCAATCAATACCGCAATAGCGCCCGCATCTTGAGCAAGTTTAACTTTCTCGGTGAAGAAACATTCACCGCGGTCGATTATGACTATTTTACCAACAATATCTTCAGCATTCACCGCAGCTTCACAACCATCGGTAATAACATCAGTGCCGTCATCGATACGGATCACATCACCCGTCACCGAAAAAGTTTCAGCACCAAAACTAGATAATTGAATAACGGGTAAAAAACCAATATCACTATGTGAGCTAATGTTGACCCCATAATCTTCACCGTTGATAAAAGGGGTCGTATCATACAAGAACATTTGCATACGAGGAGAGGTCCCGTCAGCTAATGTCGTCATATTCGCATTGTTGTAACCTGAATTATCTTGTACTTCTACATTTAACGGATCGCCTTCTAAGCCACCTCTACCGTAATTCGATAGTTGCGCGTTACCTGATGCTTCATCAAAACCATGGTCATAATAGTCATCATGTAAATAATTGTTCATATAAAATAAGTTTACAATCGCCGCTTTACGATTATTGACCGAATATTCAGGTGAATTAACATCGTAACGGTAATCGAAAGTATTGGCGCTGGTAACGTCAGCCATATAATCGCCTTCCGTTAACCCTTGTGGCGGCATAGTGTCAACATAGGCAGTAACATTATTACCCGTTGTTGCTGTTGCACCATCGGCCAGCCAAGGGTCCATAGTGCTAATAGGGCCGTGACTCTGAGTAAGCATAGGAGCTAGCAAATACTCAGCAGTTAAGTAAGCATCAACTTCACTACCAATTGGAGCAGGCACTACATTACCGTGTGGGCTATCCCAAGGTTTACCGTCTTCATCAGCATATACCCGATAGTTAAAATCTTCGGCATGGCTCGTTAAGTTATTCTTGAATAATATTTCACCTGTTTTAGCCGAGACAACATAGCTATAGTATTCAGACTCAACAGTATCACTAGCACTTGTTTCAATCTCTACATAGTGTGCTGCAACTAACCTACCTTTGTGTTCAAAGAAAACTTGCTTAGCGCGTGGTTCACCAATTAATGTTTTGCTTGTTGATGAATTAATAACAGAGAATCGGTCAAAGTTGTCTATAGAATTATTCATCGATAACTTAATAGAACGAGCATCGCCCCCCATTGCAGAAAATGCTGCATTAATTGCATCTGAAGAATCACCAAATGCTGCAGAGATATCTTTAATAGCTGCAGGTAGAGATTTGCTAGCCGTTTTATCAACAAAATAGCCTGACGATGCAACAAGATTAAACTCTCTGTCCATCATGATATTGTATTCACGATTAAATACTTCAACACCAGCAACTTCTTGCTTGTATTTAGCGATTAATGCGCCACGACCTAAGTCATGAGTGTTAGCTAAGACTGATTGGGTAATGCTTTTTTTAGCAGCTGAGCTTCCAGTTAACTGATTGAGATAAAAATCTGCGGCAAATGATAATTGATGTTCGGGTGCAATAGCTCCGAGGCTAGGTTTGGAAATATTCCTACCAGCCCACTGGAAAGTTGTTTTTCCTAGTTTGCTATCATATTGATTACGCATACCACTAGCCGTGGCAATGTTTTGCTTAGCGGCCTTTTTTTTGGCTAGTACATTGTCTATAGATTTATGCGATGGGGTATTTTGAAAGTCATTCGCGACAACGTTTAATGCCAGTGAACTAAGAGCAGCGCCAACAAAAGTAGCTACCACAGTTTTATTGAAAGTCATTCTCTTCCCTTAATTATAATTATTAGATGAAGTGGAAAAAGCTCAAAGTGTGTTGAGCAAGATACCAATATATACATTGTCATAGTAAAAAGGCAAGTAGCGAATTGAGAAACTGTTCGGGATGGTTTTCAAGATAGTAATTATTAATTGACGGGGGAGGTATTAGATGATTTATAATACAAAAAGGCATTAAATCATCAATGCCTTCAACGTGTTAGCGTTATCAACGCGAATAGTGAACAATAGTAATCAAGCTTATCAGAAGTGTAACACTGCCCCTATAAACACCCCTTTAAATTCAAGATCAGAGTACAAGTCGCTTAAGTCTTCTAGCTGTAATTTAACTGAACGGTACCCAACAGTAAGATTAAAGTCGACCATAATATTGTTAATGACATCATAACTCAGGCCGGCTTGATAATCATAAAGCGTGTGATCATCAAGAGATAAAAAATTACCTTCAGCAAAAACATTGAGTCCGGTAAAAGGTAATCCAACCGTTGAGGATACATAAACCATTGGCACTATTGTATCGGTAGCTATATTACCAGTCGCTGTTGAATAAACTGGTGTATTCCCGATAGGCGCGGTATTTACTTGTGTAGAAACACTGACATCACCATTAAAATCGCGCCCCGTAAGCCCGAAGTCGAATGAAAATAAGCCATTATCAAAGAACTCATAATATAATGTGTAATCGATGTAGCTAACATCGAACCCTGCGGCTACTTCAGCCCCAACAGCAAAAACTTCATTACCGAAGGAAAATTCACTATCAAGGGTTGTTACACCTTGCGTCTCTAAAGAGGTGCTCGATATTTTAAGATTCGGGATAAAGGGGATTGGGTGCTCTAAGGCGATGAAAAAGCTACCTTGCTGCTTATCATCTAAATTAAAGTTAACTTGTCCACCACTCTCACCAAAAAGACCTGTGGCTTCATTATCCCAAACCTGCCCGCCAATATATAAACCGGCAATAGTATCTGCCTGTACCGTTGTGACAAACAAAGCAGAGATTGTGGCTGCTAATGCTATTTTTTTCATGCTAATTCTACCCTTGACTTAATAAGTCGTTTAAATCAATTAATGCCGCATTGGCACGTGAAATGTAATTTGCCATTACCAACGAATGATTCGCTAACAAACCAAAGCCATCACCATTAAGAATCATCGGGCTCCAAATTGCTTCTTGACTGGATTCAAGTTCACGAATAATTTGTTTAACACTTACAATGGCATTTTTCTTTGCTAAAACATCATTAAAATCAATCTCAACAGCTCTTAAAAAATGTAATAATGCCCAACATGCACCACGTGCTTCATAAAACTCATTGTCAATTTCCCACCAGCTTGTTTTTAACTGCAAGCTAGACGAAGCATGAGTTGACTGTTGAGCAACGTTATCACCGGCTAAATCAGTATTTAATTGCTCACGGCCAACACTAGCACTTAAGCGTTGAGAATAACTACCTAAACGTTTCGTCACTTCATGTAACCAATCTCTTAAGTTATCTGAACGGGCATAAAATTGAGCTGATTGATCGTTCTGGTCAGCCAACGCGCGTCGATAAACGTATAATGCATTAATAGCTTGTTGGTATTCACTTTCCGCACTTGGCATCGCCCAGCTCAAATGATCAATATTTAATTGTGGCTGAGCTATTTTTAAAGATTTGTTTTCTAAAGATTGTGATTGAGAACGGCTAAATTCTTGACGCATGATTAATGCCATATCTCGGATCATTTCTAAAGCACCAAACTCCCAAGCGGGAATATTGTCTAGGAACACAGATGGTGGTAAAGCGTCGTTTGATAGATATCCTCCTGGTTTATTCAACAAGGTTTCGGTAACAAGAATGAGCGCAGTGGTGGTGGTATAACCAATAACCGGCGCAACATTCTCTGTCGTAGCGGCTTGAGTTACTTCTTGGTGTATATCTAACTCATTCGGCTCAAAGCTCCAATAAACACCGAGAAAGTAAAACGCCAGTAAAATCGCAACAAATGCTGAACTGACCTTTTTAACTGAAAAATTTATGTTCATAACTGGCTCCTAATGATGGTGCTGATGAGCTTGCTTTTTGCTTTTCTCACGTTTAATGCTCTGCACAGGTAAGGTTATCTCAACGTCATCCGCTTGAGAGAAGTGTAAGGTTAATTTTATTTTCTCATCTACTTTT
>Ga0209291_1002154_pt1 | contig 16375 bp, 14 predicted proteins | sample GOMGulsemesocosm_FD_184633 | JGI IMG/M metagenome (GOLD analysis project Ga0209291, IMG submission 184633) | Methane-oxidizing microbial communities from mesocosms in the Gulf of Mexico - GOM9B Gulf of Mexico (SPAdes) (version 2) | ecosystem: Environmental > Aquatic > Marine > Cold seeps...
CTATTTTGTTTAAGTCACTAATAAGTAGAGACTATGGTATTAAAGAATGCGGCCGAATATTGCGTCAGAGGTGATGCTTGTCTCGGTTTATTATGCTTATCTTGCTCAATAGTCTTAGGGTTGTAACCACTCACCATCAGTACAAAAGGAACCATGTGATTTTTTTCTGTTTTTACAAAACCAACTAAATTAGATAAACCTTTTAATGAACCCGTTTTCGCGACAATCTTACCTGTTAGTTTCTTTGTCAATAACCCGCGACGATATTGCAATGTACCATCTACACCTGATATTGGCATTGTGTCTAATAATTGTAGTTCATCATCATGGCGGATGACATACTCCAGTACTCTGAACATAGTTTGTGCAGACACTAAATTGTGACGTGATAGTCCAGAGCCATCGGCAATCACATTCGATGCTAATGAGATGTCTTTTTCGGCCAAGATTAAGCGCATGGCTTTAGCGCCATTTCGGTAATTACCTGCTTGTTGGAAGTATTCTGCACCGATGGTTTTAAATAATATGTCAGCAATTAAATTATCTGACTCTTTCATCATTCTAGCGATAATTTCTGCAAGCGGTGGTGACTGGTGATTGATCACTTCGGCTGTCTTTATCGTTTTATGGCTTTCAACAACCTGGCCGGTAAATTTAATGCTCGCTTGTGCTAATTCTGCTTTAAGCAGCGCTGTAAAGTAAGTGGTCGGTTCTGAAATAGCAAATGACAAGGGAAGGTTACGTTTAGAGGGCGTAATACAGCCAAATAACGTGTAATTGTTGTCTGGGTGGCGTGTGACCTCTAAATCACAAAACTGTGCCTTTTGCTGGTCTTTAGTGACGATATTAACTTGGCTCGTTAATACTATCGGTTCATAGTCCGGAATGTAAACCGTTGCTTTTTCAAGATCGGCAGAGCGCTTTAAATTTCCTAATACACAATTACTGTTGATGACCAAGGCTGACGCTTGTGTGGCATAACAGACAGCTTGATCATTCCATACCTGACCATTGCCCCAATTATAACCGTTAAAACGGCTTTGATTAAGCGTGATATCACCGTTAATATGTGTGATCCCTTTGGCTTTTAATTGCTTAAGCATTTTACGTAAATCTTTTCTGGTGAAAGTTGGGTCACCCGTAAAATTAAACTCCATTTCGCTTAATGTCTGTTTATAAATATTGCCATGTAAGCTGGTCTTAAAGATATACTCGTCTGTAAGGTAAAGCTTGGCTGCTAATGCTGTTAGTAGCTTTTGTGTTGATGCTGGCGTTAATAAGAGGTCGGCATTATGTTGATTGATGGTGTTACTATTGATTTTTTCAGTTGCATTGAAAGGTTGACCAATAATATAGGCAACATTTGTACCTGGCGGGAGCAGTTTTTCTAAAGGCGCTATTTCATCGGTATTAGCGTTGGCATTCATGCTGATGAAGTAGAGAGTAGTACAATAAAGGAAAGTTCGTAACATATTATTTTTTAATATTGATTGCTGTATGGATGATTATTCTATCTGAGATTGTAAAGCAATAAAATGCGTATAATTAAATTACACAAAATATTCATACATGCGATATTACTACACGAGTGATATTTTAAATGAGAAAGCATAGTCATGTATTGATTGTGATGGCTATAAAAGTAAAGGCTAAGTCGTGATAAAAGCAGTAGAACGGTTATGGATTGTTTACCTTATTGAAACTGATGCGGGCCTGTATTGTGGTATAACTACCGATATGGAAAGACGTTATCAGCAGCATTGTAAAGGAACGGGTGCGAAATTTTTTCGTCGAGCGAAACCGATACGGATTGCATATACAGAAATCCAACCCGACCGAAGTCGGGCCAGTAAACGAGAGTACGCGATTAAACAGTTACCGCGGAAACAAAAACTCGCTTTAATCAAGTCTGCGAGTTTTTGCGATTAAATCGCTTTGGTTAGGATCTCAGGCATACCAGCTGCTTGGATTGCTGACGGATTACCGTCGAGGGCTGCTGAAAAATGAATCGGTTTAATCTTAGCCGCTCTTTCGGCATCGAATACTGGGATCTGCGCCATCGCATGTTCAGTTAGAGCCAAAATTGTAAGCGATGGATTTACGCCTAAGTTACCAGCAATAATTGAACCATCGAGAATACGCAGGTTCTTATAGCCATAAGCCTGGCCTGTACCATCAAGTACCGCTGTTTTTGGATCCTTGCCCATTATTGCTCCTCCCATCATGTGAGCTGTGATAGGGGTGCCCACAATGACTTCTAAGGCGAGATTACCGGCATCACCACCGGAACGCTTCACGTAATGTTCAGCTACTTTATGCGCAATAGGGAAGTAGTTTCTGAGTTTTTCGTCACCTTTGTGTTGCACAGGTATCCATGTTGGTTTGAACGGTGAGTACCAAGCGCGTTTACTTTCTAGGTGAATGTGGTTTTGTGCTGTCTGCATCACTAATAAGATAATCGTGTCTTTCGCTTTACCAACTGGGTTTGCCATTTTAAGGGTTTTAATGGGTTGCTTAGCGATATTAATGAGCATGCTCACAGAGCGGGGAATACCAGACTGTTTTGACGTTAGTGGTACTGACATGCCTCCTGTAAATGCAGCGTCACTGCCTTTTGCATAACGCACAATTTCAACCTTGGTTTCATCATCTGGAGAGAAGATCGAGGTAATAGCACTGCCATTCCAAACTTCTTCTTTTTGTTCTTGTTGGGTCAGGCGATTGTGTGAAACTGTTAATAATGTTTCTGAGTTTGTTAGTACGTTCTGACCAAGGTTTGGACTTAGATTTGGTAATGTCTTTTCGACATCCCGCATTCTGAGCAGCAATGGCATGGTGCCAAAGACACCACCTGAAACGATGACGCCACGTGTTGTTAAGGTGTATTTTTTCTTATTAAATAAACCTAAACCTTCGGTTACATGGATTGTGTAGCCCGCATTACCATCTTTTACGCCGTTTTCATCGGCAATCGGTTCAATCTTAGTGACATTTGATTCTGGACGGATTTCTGCACCATTACGTTCAGCGAAGTAAAGATAGTTTTTATCGAGACTATTTTTAGCATTGTGACGGCAACCAGACATACAGTTACCACAATAGGTGCAGCTATTTCGTTTTGGGCCATCGCCATTAAAATAGGGGTCGCCACGATCTTCACCTAAACGTTCAACATCTATATTTTGTGAAACCTTATTTTCACCTTTTGGATAGAGCAGGCCGCTATATACAGTTTTAAAGGTATCTTCACGTCCCATATCCTTTGCAACGTCTTTTAAAATAAGGTCGGCAGGACCAAAGAATCGGTTTTGTTGTACGCCAATCATACGCTGTGCTAATGCATAATAAGGAGATAAACGTGTATGCCAGTCTTCATGCATACCTGTCCATGATGGATGAGTAAAGATCTCAGGACCCGGGATAAGGTGAGTGTTTCCGTAAACAAGTGAACCTCCACCAACCGCACTACCATGAACCAAGTTAATTTTACGTGTGATAGAGAGTGTAAATGGTCCTGTAAGGCCTAATTGAGGCAACCACATAAAACGCTTTAAATTCCAACTCGTTCGTGAGAACTCTTTCGTCCTAATGCGTTTACCACGCTCTAATACTAATACTCGAAATCCTTTTTCTGTTAAACGCAATGCGCTGGCGGCCCCACCAAAACCAGATCCAATGATTATCTGGTCAAAATCAAAGTTAGTATTTGACATATATTACCCCTACTGCTAATCCGTTAGTATCACACCAAGACTGTACTTTAAGCACTATATTTGTTTTAGAATATCTTGGGTGTGCTCATTAGGTTAATTAAGATTAATGACTGAAATATGTTATCAAGAGTTGTTATCATTGTATGCACCATACTGTAGGTATGTCGCGGAACATTTTCTTTAATTAATTGTTAATGTTGTATTTAATCTATATTAAATAATACTAGTAAAATTATCAGGCTGTTATGTTTCGAGACGTTTTCATTGATTAAGCTGTTGTGGCGTTGACTTATGATAGCGCTAACGTGAACGCAATCGCAAAAATAAAATATTGTCATGTATACCTAATGAGGTAGAAAATGCGAATACATAAAAATATACCAATCAACCATAAAGGGCGGGACTTCTTTGTGGGAGACATTCACGGTGAATATAATTTGTTATTAGCGACATTAGCGCAGTGTCAGTTTGATTTTGAGTGTGACCGTTTGTTTTCTGTTGGGGATATTGTGGATCGTGGTCCTGACTCAATAGCATGCCTTGAATTGCTTAAAAAACCTTGGTTTTATGCCGTTAGGGGAAATCACGAAGAAATGTTATTCGCTGATAGTAATAGTGAGTTGGCTCGAATTCATCGTAATGTAGGTGGAGAGTGGTTCTTTCAGTGTTCAAGAGACGAGCAAGCTAGGTTAAAACTACTAATAGAACAGTATTGTCCAATCGCATTTACTATCGAGTCAGAATTTGGCAAGATTGGCGTCTGCCACGCAAATGCACCATTAAGTTGGTTATCGTTACAAAATGCAGGTATAGATGACATGGAATTATTAAAGGAATGCGTTTGGTCGACTAAACAATATAAGCAGGTGAAGCAGGGAGAAATATTTCATATTCAAGGGGTTAACTTGGCAATACATGGCCATGTAAATTGCACGCGAGTCACAACTAATTCGAATCAATTATGGATTGATACATTAATGCGGACAAGACGATTAACCATCTTATCCGCACAACAAGCATACATGGTGGTAGCTTAATTCTTAATCCTGTGTCTGCGCTGGCGCTGCTTTAAAAAAGTAATTTAATTCACTAAGTACCTGATTAAATGTAGCTTCATGCATCGTCGTTCGTGGAACAGACTTGTAAGAGTTACGATTACGTACATCATGGTTACCCTGGCGACTAAATATACCTTGATAAGAAAATAATGTGATCGTGTCTTCTTGAAGGATAACAAAGTTATTCTCATCGCCGAGTAACTGCCATGTTTTAAAGTTACCCGCAAATAAATCAATACCATTACTGTAATCTGAAATCGGGTTCTTTACAGCGGATAGGTTACTCAAAATAGTCGGAACCAAATCTGTGTGGTTTGTGTCTTGTTCTATGACACTTGGTTCCTTTCCTGGCCACACGATAAATAATGGTACTTGAGTTTGATAGATAGAATAAGAACTTCCATAACCCCATGAATGGTTTTCTGAGTCATTAAACTCAGTGCCATGGTTAGACGTAAATACGATAACCGTATTATCAAACTGGCCTGTCTGCTTTAGCTCATAGACTAATTTTGAAATGGCTTTATCGACATAACTAACACTGTTTCGATAGCTGTTAAATAATGCTAGTTGGCGATTACTGGCCTGGCTATTTAGATCTTGAATATTCGGGTAAAACATAGCTGGAAAACCATTCGGAGTTTTCATGTTTTGCACTGAGTTCAGACTGACATAGCTGAACCAAGGCTGTGTATCTTGTTGCTTACCTAACCACTTTATTGTTGCATCGATAGTTTCATTGTCACTATTTGATCCTTCAACAATGGTTGTCTGTGGTGATTCTAAATTAATAAACGCCGTTTGTTTTTGTCGATAAGACGCTAAATCATCAGTACTAAATATACCAAGGTTATAGTTTGCTTGAGTGAAATAGTCGAGCATAAACGGAGGTTTCGCTGAGGTTTGGATATCATCCCAGTATTGTGATGCAAGGCCATACATCATGCTGAAGTTACCCAAAATGTTATCATTGCTGGTACTAAAGTGATGGGTAAACAATTGAGCTTGTTGTGATAACTTTGTCATTTCAGGCATGACGCTACTATTAAGCATATCTGCTCGAAGCGTACTTATATTAACGAATAAAACGTTAAGTTTCTGACTCTCGTTATTAATTACCAACGGACTTTTAGGGTAGTCGAGACGTGAATCTGATAGTTTATCTGTATCTGTCACACGCTTGTCAAATGCTTTTTTATCTAACCAGCCGTATTTAGCAAGGAAGGTTCTTGCTGTCATAGGGTAAGCCAGTGGGAAATTTGCTTTTTGTGCGGTAATAGGGCGGTACACTGCCGCATCAGCCCACATGTGTAGCAGGTGTCCCGTTAAGAAACAGCTGAAAAAGAAGATCGCAATAATAGGACCAAGTTTAAAACGGCTTAAACGTCTTAATCTGTGCCACAGAAAACTTGAGATAAGTAATTCAAATAAGAATAAGAAAGGTACGAAAACAAAGAACGATTGCCAATCGGAGTTAAGTGTTTGTTCGTTCTCTCCAAGTAATATCTCAAATATAATTGGATTTATATGTAAATTATAGAGCTTAAATATTTCTGTATCGATAATTAACAGCGATATTCCCAACGTGGAAAATAGGACTGTTAAAAAACGCAGTGTACGTGGAAACGGTATCAGAAAACTGACGGGGAAGATGACCACCAGATATAATATGAAAATGATAAAACTAAAATGACCCAGCAAGCTGATAAGGGAATAAACTTGACCTAGCATCGTTTCAGGCCATTCGGCGATGAAAAGGTAACGTGATGCAACAATGATTGCCAGTAAGATATTGGCTAAGCTAAACCAATGACCCCAACTGATAATTTTGGAGACCTGATCGCGATAATGATGTCCTGTTTCTAGCATAAGTTAAACTGCTGTCTCATATAGTATTTTTATAATGTAATGGCGAATAATAAATGACAAGGCATCCTTGCCTATCATTTTAATTAATGTGATGTATCTTTACTCTTTACTGATGCAACAAGTGCTTTAGCAAATTTTTCAGCAACCGCTTGGCGCTGTTTTGGTGATAAAGAAGCATTGATGATATTTGCAGCTGCATTACCAAGTACCATTAAACCAAGGTCTAGTGGCGCGTCGTGCTTTTCTAGTACATCAATAACTTCATCAATAACTTTTTCAACTTTATCACTTTTGTATTTAGAAACTATAGGCATAATTTAATCTTTTAATGTATGAATGGGCAAAGATGATTATAATACCTCACAGAATTCATTAACTCTAATACTTTAAATATATGCAGCTAAAATTAAATAACATTATTCTACATTCGTTAGCCTTTAATACAGAAGGTGAGCTGAAATGTTACCCTCGTAGTGAAGAATTGGTTAATTCACAGCCTGTTGAAGAGCTTGCGAGTGAATTACATCGAATTTACAACGCCAAACCAGCGAAAGGTTTTGGTTATTTTAAATGCGCAGAAGAAGACAATAGTCGTCTACCTTTTGAAATTGAACTTCGCAAATTTATGGATGAAGAAAGTAATTTTGTTGATTTTTCAAGCTCTGCTTCAAACTTGTTGGTGGGTGAACTACTCAAATATGATTTTGTGACACAAGGTATTCTGTCGTTTGTTCATTATAATTGGATGGCATCTGATTACCTTATCGTTGCGTTATTAGAAAATAAAGACAGTGTAATGGTTACTGAACAACTCGATCTCAGTAATACGCATTATCTTGAACTGTCTAAAGTACAGCTTGCAGCTAAAATTGATTTGACTGAGTGGCGACAAAATAGCGATTCGAAACGTTACTTATCATTTATTAAAGGCCGTGCTGGTCGTAAGGTATCAGATTTTTTCTTAGATTTTCTTGGCTGTACAGAAGGAATGGATGCAAAATTACAAAATGCAGGCTTAATGCGTGCTGTTGATGAGTTTTGTCATGTAGCAGAGCTAGATGCTGAAGAGTCGATACAAGCACGTGAGCAAGTCGCACAGTACTGTAATGAGCAAATCAAAGAAGGTAATGAGATTGAAGTTAAAGATCTATCCGATCATCTAGGTGATGTGACATCTCGTGACTTTTATCAGTACGCGTCAGAAGCCTATGAACTTGAAGATAGTTTTCCTGCAGATCGTGGGGCTGTACGTAAACTGACTAAATATGTCGGGCAAGGCGGTGGTCTTAGTGTTAGTTTTGATCAAAAATTGATGGGTGAACGCATTACTTATGATGCACAAACTGATACGTTAACAATTGTTGGTATTCCGCCTAATTTGCGTGAGCAGCTTATACGTCGTGGTAGCTCTGTTGATGATAACGAATAGTATTTAACTCGTTATTTGTTGTAAATGCAGATGATGGTAATGACGATTATCATCATTTGTTTAAGTCTCATTCAATCAATTTATTTTCTATAGATCTCGCTTGTTTTAATCCCCATTCTCCTTTGACCGCTACTTTTATCATCATATCTAAAAATATATGCAAGCCGTTATTATCGAGGTCAAGACAAATACCATGGCTTTCTCGAGAATAAATATATAAGGCGACAAGGTTATCAGGTTTTTTATCAAGCGAGATTCGTGTTGTTAGCAGCGCATCGGGTTTTGCCGGTGTCGATTTTTTCTGTATTTCGGTTCGCCCTGCAGCATCATGTAATGCTTGCTGATGTTTATCTGCGAAAGACGCTTCTTGGATCGTTTTGTTTTCTTTGTATAAAGATTGAATTTTATCTAGCTCATATTGCAGTGTTAACTCAGCATTTAGCATTTCTAATAATTTCTTGCACATGTGACGAGTTAGCCACCACTGAGGATGATTTATATTATTAGAAACGATGAGTAACATGCGATCTTCAACTGGGTTATAAGTTAAGCTAACTTGGCTCATTCGTTATCCTTAGGGGATGATGTACATTGTATTGATATTACTTAATAGTAGTTTTTACGTCGTAAAGTGCAAATACAAATGGCAAACACTTTTAGGGTAATTTTAATGCAGATGTTGAGAGTGTGTACTAAACGGCATAGTGCAGAATTATGACTATATCTAAATGATAAGTATGATTAAATTAAATTAAATCAATAGATAAGATGAACATGAAGGGAGTTGGGATGGAAAATTAGAATAAAAAAGGGAGGAGAAGGCCTCCCCCTAACCATTAAGTTATCAAAGCTTAATTAAGCTTCAGCAGTTGCTTTTGAAGCTGCAGCTTTAACCACTTTTTGTACTTTTGCTGGTTCAGTTTTTAATTCGCTGATCATTTGAGCAAGTAGGTCGATTTTGCTTTCTACTTCATTCAGCTTTTGACCTTGAACACCAGTAAAGCGACCAGTAATGCTTTGTGCTTTAGTTTCAATTGATTCTAAAGAGATTTTTTTGCTAAAAATAGCAGACACTTGCTCTTTAATTTGTGGTTCAACTTGAGCGCCACGTTCAACTAAAGATTCAAATAGTTGAGTTGCTTTATCTGATGACTTTGCTGCTTCATCAATGATTGTGCCGTAAACACCAAAACCTGCAGTGATAGATGTTTTTGCTGTTTCTTTTGCGACATTGTAGATAGTTTCTACTTGGTTTAGTAAGTTAGCCATTGTAATCACTCCTAGTGAAAGTATTTTAGGTTAAGGTTTGTTTCCAACTGAGTTAATCATATTGGTTTTATTTAGAAATCACATTCCAGAGGGAAATAAAACATGGCTAACTTGTAAATAAAAATGCACCACCGTAAGTGATGCATTTCACTAACCTTATTTGCGGTTTATCACTTAGCTCGAAGAGCCTACAATATATACCAGAGGGATTATTTTTTCAGTTGATATACTACGGTTGTTCCGCTTACTTCATTTGCCACGAGTAATAGAGGTTTACCGTTTGGACTCTTGTTCTCTGGAATAAACTTCATACCTTCAGGACCGAGATCACCAATAGCATGAGGGTTGCCCTTTGTTATTACACCGTCTTCAACTTCAAATTTAGGTGTAAAATTACGGTTAATAATGTAATCGATGAAATAAGCCTGCTGTGGCACGGTAATATCATAAATCATAAAGCCAGATGTACGCTCTAAACCAATAAAGGCATATTGACGTCCATTAATTTCGCCAATCGCTAATGCTTCTGGCTCTGCGCCTTTATCATCACTGCGGCTATCTCCTTTGTTTTTACTGTTATGGTTATTGAAGTTGATACCTAAGCGGTCCGCAGTTATACGTTCAAAGTCATTACCACTGTCAAATACTTGTTTGCCTTGTGCATCCCAAATAGAGAAAGATCGTGAACCGTAGCTATAGATCTTATCTATGTCTCCGTCATTATCAGTATCACCAATACTGGTTGTTACTTTGAGTCGTCCTAGCTGTTTTTTATCTTGGATGGCATCAAATTGAGGGTGGTTTTTATCAAGTGTTAACTTACCTGCGCGGGTTTCTTCTGAGAACCCTGCGTAATCACGCGCATCACCTTCGTTGGCTGTGACGATGAAATCAGCGCCTTCAATGCTGTAGCTAGCGATTGTATCAGGCTGGTAAAGACCGTACACACCAGGGTAAGATTGGATATTTATTTCTCCATCCTTATCACTGGCATCGATAGCGTTTTTCGCTAGACCATAATCCTTGCAGCCTAAATCAATAATACGCTCAACGCGTTGTGACTTGAGGTCTATCACTGCAATTGCATTATTTTCTTGTAATGATACAAACGCTTGCGAGTTATCGTGAGATATGGCGATATATTCAGGTTCAAGGTCTTGGCTAACGGATGATTTTGGACCGTTTACCTTCACACCTTTTGGTAATTCATGATGACGTGCTGACTGTGTATCAAAGTCGTTAAAATTGATATTAATTGCTTGTTTTACTGGCACATTGTTATTGATGTTGATGATGGAAATTGAGCCTTCAGGATCGACGGTATAATCATTACTCGGTTCACCTTCGTTGGCTACAATCACTTTATTGCCGTCATGGGTGAAAACAACATTATCGGGTAGGTAACCGACTTCGACAGCGCGTAAATAAGTCGCTTTTCCTGTGTTGTCTAGACTATAGAAACCAATGAATCCACGGTCTTGCACTGAATTTCCTTTGTCGTCACCACGTTCGATCGCAACAGCAAGTAAATTATCATAAATAGCAACGCTGTTCACAGAACCTAGGCGTGTTAGATTTAGATCTGAAGCGAGGTTTAACGTGGATTTTTTAGTTAAATTATTAAGTGTTAATGGGTCAACAGTGGTTTTTGTCGTGTTATTAGCGGTATTTTTTATGGTACTAATTATACTGGCATCGAGAATATCAACTTGACCACTTTTAGCGTTAACCACAAAAATAGATTTACTTTGTGCATGATAATCTAAGATCTCTGCTGCACTAACACCATATTGACCTGATTCATAACGTGCAAGCATTGTTACTGTAAGAGGTGGTTTTATGAGTTGTTGCGATGTGTCCCTTGGTTTTGCTATACAAGCTGTTATGGCTGTCGTTAGTGCAAGGGCGATGGTTGTGCTTATCAGAGTCTTTTTCATTTGATTCACTTATTTTATTGTTTTTATGAATACGGATGTGTGTATATTGATAAATATAGGGTAGTTGTAATGCACATTTGTGATACTCATATGACATCTTTGTGAAATATTGATATTCATCCACCTAAATATGACATTTAAAGTTATACTTTCACTTCTTCAAATCCCCAAGTTGGTTGGGTGAATTATTCGTTTGTTAAAAAGGATGGAACAATCATGGCGTTCAAACATATTGTGATGTGGACTTTACTCGACACTGCCAATGGTAATGATAAAAGCACAAATGCTAAATTAGCGAAAGAAGCTCTTGAAGCGCTTAATGGTCAGATTCCAGGGTTACAACGTTTGGAAGTTGGTATTGATTGTCTGCAAGGTGCAGGCTCTTACGATTTAGTATTAATTGCTGATCTCGATTCTCGTGAAACGTTAGATGTATATCAAGATCACCCAGCACATCAAGCTGTGTTACCTATGATGAAAAGCATCACTAGCCAGCGTGCAGCTGTAGATTATTAATACCTAATTTATACAAAATAGATGAAAAAAGGAGAGCGTTTGCTCTCCTTTTTAGTAAGAAAATAGATATTAGCTTAGTTAGAGAATGTATCGCGTAAGTTATGCGCTGCTGTCACCATGTTCTTCAATGCTGCTTCTGTTTCTTTCCAGCCACGTGTTTTAAGACCGCAATCAGGGTTAACCCATAAGCGTGCCACATCAATGTATTCACTGGCATTGGTGATTAACTGTGTCATCCATTCAACACTTGGTACGTTTGGAGAGTGAATATCATAAACCCCCGGACCAATATCATTTGGGTAACTAAAATCAGTAAAGGCAGATAACAGTTCCATGTTAGAGCGTGACGTCTCAATCGTGATAACATCCGCATCTAATGCGGCAATTGACGGCATAATGTCATTAAATTCACAGTAACACATGTGTGTATGGATCTGAGTATTGTCTCTTACACCTGATGCACTGATACGGAAAGCTTTAGTCGACCAATCTAAATATGCTTGTTGTTCACTGTGACGCAGTGGAAGTCCTTCACGCAGCGCAGGCTCATCAATTTGAATTACTTTAATACCAGCCTTTTCTAAATCAACCACTTCATCACGAATAGCCAGTGCGATTTGATTAGTTTGTTCTTCACGACTGATATCATCACGGGTAAATGACCAGCATAAAATCGTCACTGGGCCTGTCAGCATGCCTTTCATTAGCTTGTTGGTTTGCGCTTGTGCATATTGGCTCCAAGCTACTGTCATTGGGGCTGGGCGTGAGATGTCGCCAAAGATGATTGGTGGTTTAACGCAACGTGTACCATAACTTTGTACCCAACCATTTTTTGAGAATGCGAAACCATCGAGTAATTCACCAAAGTATTCAACCATGTCATTACGCTCTGGTTCACCGTGTACAAGTACATCTAGCCCGAGTGCTTCTTGGCGTTTTACGACATCTTTGATCTCTGCTTGCATCTTGGTGATGTATTGGTCTTGGCTGATCACATTTTGTTTAAATTGATTACGCGTCTGACGAATATCGCTGGTTTGTGGGAATGAACCAATCGTTGTCGTTGGAAATAATGGTAAATTCAATTCTTGCTGTTGGCTTACTATACGTTGCGTAAATTGACTATGACGTTGTGCATCCTGGTCGGTAATTGCTGCAACACGGGCTTTAACGGCGGCGTTATGAATGCGAGATGATGTAGCTCGAGATGATACTACCGCTGTTGATTCAGTGAGTTGTGCTATTAATTTATCAGAACTGTCACCGCTTAAAAGCGCATTGATAGTGCTAATTTCAGTCAATTTCTGGGTCGCATACGCTAGCCAAGATTTTAGCTCTGAATCGAGTTTAGTTTCATTATCTAGGTCAACGGGGCTATGTTGTAATGAGCATGAAGATGCAATCCATAAACGCTCACCTAACTGTGCTTTAGCTTGCTGTAATGCGCTGATTGATTGCGCAAGATCGTTACGCCAAATATTGCGGCCATTAACAATACCAGCAGATAAAATAGCGTTATCAGGGAGTAATGCTAATGCCGACTCTAATTGCTGTGGCGCACGAGATAAATCAATGTGGAAGCCATCAACAGGCAATGAGAATGCTAACTCAGCATTGTCACCTAGCGCACCAAAATAACTGGTGAGTAGTAGTTTGTTGCTACCTTTCGCTAATTCAGTATAACTGGTTGTCAATGCCTGTTGCCATTCGCTTGTTAGATCTTGAACGAGAATAGGTTCTTCAATTTGCAGCCATTCAACACCTTCAGTTGCGATGTTAGCAAGTAGTTGCTTATACGTTTCAACAAGTTGAGGTAGTAATGTCAGTTTATCAAAATCACTGTTGGTTTTACTTAACCAGAGGTAGCTTACCGGACCTAGCAAATTGGCTTTAATTGGGAAACCAAGTGCTTTTGCTTCTTGGATCTCTTCAACAAGTTGGTTGTAGCTTAATGCGAAATTTTGGTCTTCGTTTAGTTCTGGAACAAGATAGTGATAATTAGTATCAAACCATTTCGTCATTTCACATGCCGCAGCTTGTTGACCACAGCAAGGGCTAGAACCTCGCGCCATATTGAACAGTGTATCAAGGGTGATCGTTTCTTCTTGATGACGCTCTGGGATAACACCTAACGTCGCTGACAATGCCAATACTTGGTCGTACCAAGCAAAGTCACCCACAGTGATGAAGTCTAAACCCGCATCAATTTGCTGTTGCCAATGTTTAGCGCGGAGTTGTTTACCAACGGTTTCTAGCTCAACTTTGGTGATGTCATTTTTCCAATATGACTCAATTGCTTTTTTTAATTCGCGGTCTGCACCGATACGGGGGAAACCTAATATGTGTGATTTAGCCATCTTTAACTCCATTTTCTTAGATGTATTTTTTTGCTTGAGTCTTAAACTTTAAATTAAAACGGTAAACTTAATGTATAGACGCTTAGCTGTTTAGATGGCTAAAGTATTGAACATTATCTCACATGAATCAAATTCATATTTTTACTGATTAAGTTGAAATTAATTGATGTTGGCATTATGCTGAACTTAGCCATCCGTTTAAAAGGGAATTAACGATGCTCGAAGTTAAGCATTTGAAAACTATAATTGCATTAGAAAAGACAGGTTCATTAGTCGAAGCATCTGAAAGTCTCTATATGACGCAATCAGCGTTATCACATCAGATAAAAGATCTTGAAGACCGTTTAAATACGGCGTTATTTATTCGAAAAACAAGACCGCTACGCTTTACGGTAGCAGGGGAGAGGGTACTTAAACTTGCGAAATCAGTATTACCTATGTTTGCTAATACTGAACGTGATATTAGCCGTTTATTATCGGGTAATGCAGGGCGTTTACACATGGCAATCGAATGTCACAGTTGCTTTCAGTGGTTAATGCCGGCGATTGATGTGTTCCGTGACCAGTGGCCTGAAGTCGAGCTTGATTTAACCTCGGGCTTTAGTTTTGCGCCTTTACCAGCATTAAAGCGGGGAGACCTAGACTTAGTGGTGACCTCTGATCCACAAATATTATCAGGTATTCATTACGAACCGCTGTTTAGCTATCAGCCGATGCTTGCGGTCAGTCGCCATCATGCTTTAGCAGATAAAGCGTATATAGATCCAGAGGATTTGAGTGATGAAACGTTGATCACGTACCCTGTAGAGCAGGAACGATTAGATATTTTTAATTTATTTTTAGATCCTGCAGGTGTTTCCCCTCATGCCATTCGACATGCGGAATTAACCATCATGATGTTACAGCTGGTGGCGAGTGGGCGCGGTGTTGCGGCATTGCCAAATTGGGCGTTAACAGAGTACTTAGAAAAAGATTATATCCTAGCTAAACCACTCGGTGAGGAAAGCTGTTGGACAACCTTGTATGCGGCCATTCGTATTGAACAACTTGAAATGCCGTACATGGTTGAGTTTTTAAAAGATGCGAAAGAAAGTTCATTTCAGCAGCTGAAAGGGATAAAAGCAGTGAACGGATAGTCTTTTAATGGTTAAAAAGGGAATGAGCTTGGTGAGTTGTTCATCCCCTTGATGAATCTACTCTATGTTAAGAGTAGTCTTCAAACTACGAGTAGACCTGTACTATTGTTCATTCAATAACTGCTGCACAAGCATTCTGACCGTATCAATATCAAAAGGTTTATCACATAGTGCCGAGACACCAGCTTGTTTTACAGCGGTTAACTGGGCGCAGCCTTCTTCAGATGTCACCATCAAAATGGGTAAGTAAGATAATTCTGGGTTCATTCTGATCTTTTCAATTAACTCTTTGCCATCCATTTCCGGCATGTTGTAATCGGTAACGATCAAATCGAATGTATTTTGTGCTAGATATTCCAGTGCTTCGACACCATTTTCTGCTGTGGTGATATTCACAATACCCATGCTATTGAGTACGCGACAGATGTGTTTTCTCGCTGTCAGGCTGTCATCAACTACCAGTATTTTTAATGTGGTTACATCGTATAAATCCAGTTCCATTTCTTCTGGTTCAATGTAACTCAGTGTGGCATTGAGGGCGCGTTGCAAGTCGACAAACTTAAATGGCTTGGGCAAAATTGCGATAGCGCCAGCTTGTTTCACTTGATCTAAGACAGAAAATCGTTGCTCGCTAGAAATGAGCATAAAGGCAATATTTTCAGTCAGCACATTAGATTTAACGAACTCCGCCAATTCCGCGCCAGAGCCATCTTCAAAATACATCGCGCTGATAATCAAATCCGGAATAAATCCGGTTAAACTTTGCTTTGCCTGCTCGATTGAGACAAGGCATTCGATGTTATCAACACCAGCGTCTTGTAATTGTGTAGTAATGAATTTACGTTGTGTGCTAGAAGGCTCAATTAATAAAATTGACAGATCACGAACTTCAAGACTCATATTATTCCTTGTAACATATTATGTTGCTTTAATTTAAGTGTTTGATATTAGTGGTTTTAACTTATATCCGATATTTTATAATAGCCGTATTAAGCATATATTTGTATGATTTAGTCTATGTTTTTACTTGGTGCGCCACTTTTTTATCACCTTTGACGAAAAATACTGTCTTTTAGGGCGGTGATGTAAGT
>Ga0209291_1002159_pt1 | contig 16329 bp, 14 predicted proteins | sample GOMGulsemesocosm_FD_184633 | JGI IMG/M metagenome (GOLD analysis project Ga0209291, IMG submission 184633) | Methane-oxidizing microbial communities from mesocosms in the Gulf of Mexico - GOM9B Gulf of Mexico (SPAdes) (version 2) | ecosystem: Environmental > Aquatic > Marine > Cold seeps...
AATCCGCTTGAATATAAATCTTTAATCGACATTCTTTAATTTTTTAAGAATTTTCTGCAAATATAAGCAAATACTTTATAAAAGTAACGAATATTTAGCTCATAAAAAAAGAGTTAAAATGTCAAAGTATTTTAACTCTTTTTAGTTCGTACAGACGGAGAGACTCGAACTCTTAAAGCACTTGACTTGAGAAATCTACTATTGATTATTAATGTTTTACAAATTGAAAACTAGTTTTTTTTAATTCATTTAACCCAAATTTAACCCACTTATATTAAAAAAACCCTTACAAACGTAGTGTTTATAAGGGTTTTAAGAGTACAGGCGGAGAGACTCGAACTCTCACACCTCGCGGCACTAGATCCTAAGTCTAGCGTGTCTACCAATTCCACCACGCCTGCAATTAAGGACTGCAAATATACGTATTCCTTGTAATTATCAAATAAAAATCAATAAAAAATATCAATACTATTTTTAGTACTTTTGAAACTCTAAAATTCTGAGTAATGGATAATATTAAAAACTACATAAACGAACATAAGGATCGTTTTTTAAACGAGCTAATTGAATTATTAAAAATACCTTCTGTAAGTGCTGACTCTGCATTTGCGAATGATGTAAGACAAACTGCCGATGTGGTAAAGCTAAGCCTTGAGAAAGCTGGTTGTGATGTTGTTGAAATTTGCGAAACTGATGGATACCCTATAGTATATGGAGAGAAAATTATTGATCCAGCGTTACCTACTATTTTAGTGTATGGACATTATGATGTACAACCTGCAGATCCTATTGAATTATGGACAAGCGGACCGTTTGAACCTGTAATTAAAAAAACTGACAAACACCCTGAAGGAGCAATTTTTGCTCGTGGTGCCTGTGATGATAAAGGACAAATGTACATGCATGTTAAGGCAATGGAATTTATGACTTCTACAAATCAATTGCCGTGTAATGTAAAGTTCATGATTGAAGGTGAAGAAGAAGTTGGTTCTGTAAACCTTGGTGTTTTTGTAAAGAATAATCAAGAAAAATTAAAGAATGATGTAATTCTGATTTCTGATACTGGAATGATTGCTAATGATATTCCATCTATAACAACTGGTTTAAGAGGCTTGAGTTATGTTGAGGTTGAAGTAACCGGACCAAATAGAGATTTACATTCGGGACTTTATGGTGGAGCCGTGGCAAACCCTATAAATGTATTGACAAAAATGATTGCTTCATTACATGATGAAAAAAATCATATTACGATACCAGGTTTTTATGATGGAGTAGAAGAATTGTCTAGAGAAGAGGGTGATGAGATGGCAAAAGCTCCTTTTTCATTAGAAAATTATAAAAAAGCGTTAGATATTGATGCCGTTTATGGTGAAGAAGGGTACACTACAAATGAGCGTAATGCTATCAGACCTACTTTGGATGTAAACGGAATTTGGGGTGGATATACTGGTGAAGGAGCAAAAACTGTTATTGCTTCTAAAGCATATGCTAAAATATCAATGCGTTTAGTGCCAAACCAAGATTGGGAAACAATTACAGAACTGTTTGCGAAGCATTTCGAAAGTATTGCTCCAGCTGGTGTAACGGTTAAAGTTACTCCACATCATGGTGGTCAAGGATATGTTACACCAACAAATAGTACAGGATATCAAGCTGCAAGTATGGCGTATAACGATACGTTTGGTAAAAAACCAATTCCACAACGTAGTGGAGGAAGTATACCAATTGTTGCTTTGTTTGAAGAAGAATTAAAAAGTAAGACTATTTTAATGGGCTTTGGATTAGATTCTGATGCAATACATTCTCCAAATGAGCATTTTGGTGTATTTAATTACTTAAAAGGAATTGAGACTATTCCTTTGTTTTATAAGTATTTTACAGAGCTGTCTAAATAAACTTTTAACAGATAGAATTTCTAAAACCTGCTTCATTAGCAGGTTTTTTTATGGAATCAATTTTATTTTACCTCTACACTTGTAGAATTGAAATATTGTTTCTACATTTGTAGAGCAATGATTAAACAGGTATTATGAAATTATCTAAAACAGAAGAAATAGTAATGAATAATTTATGGAAACTTGAAAAAGCTTTCATGAAAGATTTGCTAGAAGAATATCCTGAGCCCAAGCCTGCGACTACCACTTTAGCTACATTGCTAAAAAGAATGACAGATAAGGGGTATATAGCTTATAACTTAAAAGGGAAGTCAAGAGAATATTATCCATTGGTTAAAAAGGAAGCCTATTTTTCTACTCATGTAAATGGATTGATTAAGAATTTTTTTAATGATAGTGCTTCACAGTTTGCATCCTTTTTTACAAAGGAAACTAATTTAACAAAGGAAGAATTAGAGCATTTGAAATCAATTATTGACGGGGAACTAAAAAAGAAGTAATTATGCTTGATTATTTATTAAAATCTGGAGGGTGTCTATTGGTATTGCACCTATTTTATGTGTTGTTTTTAGAGAAAGAAAACATGCATGTATATAAGCGTATTTATTTATTATCAATAATAGTAGTGTCTTTTATAATACCATTGGTCACGTTTACTAATTACGTAGATGTGGTTGAGCAAATACAGCCAATGTTTTCTTCTGGAGTTGTAACAGAATTTCCAATTATTGAAGAAGCGGAACAACAGAATTATGTGCCAATAATATTATGGAGTATTTATAGTTTAGGAGTGTTGTTATTTGGATTGAAATTCATAAAAAACAGCTGCGAAATTGTAAATAAAATTAAAAGCAATCCAAAAGAAAAAAAGGGTGAAACTACGGCTGTTTTATTAAAGGAAGATATTGTGCCACATACTTTTTTTAACTTTATATTCTTTAATAAACAACAATTTATAAGCCACCAAATTCCTGAGGAAGTAATTCTTCATGAAGAAACTCATGCACGTCAAAAACACAGTATAGATGTATTGTTATTAGAGTTTTTACAAGTAATATTTTGGTTTAATCCAGTTTTATACTTTTTAAATAAATCTGTTAAATTAAATCATGAGTTTTTAGCAGATCAAGCGGTTTTAAATAACGGAGCTAACGAAAAAACATATCAACACACATTACTAGCATTTTCATCAAATACCTATCAATTACCCTTGGCAAACGCCATTAATTATTCATCAATCAAAAAACGATTTACAGTTATGAAAACACAAACATCAAAAAAGAAAATTTGGATAAGAAGTTTTATCCTATTACCAGTACTAGCGCTATTATTATTTAGTTTTAGTACAACCATACAGCAAGAAAAAGCTACACCACAACAAGTTGCTGAATACAACACATTGGCTAGAAAATATAATAAACAACCTAAAAAAGGGATGGTTGTTAAATTAAAAGATGTAAAACGATTGGAATACTTGTACAAGTTAATGACGTCTTCTCAAAAAAAGAAAGCTGACAAATACCCAAGCTTTCCCCCTAGGCCTGAGGTCATTGAAATAGTAAACTATCCTAAATCTAATATTCCACCTCCACCAGTTCCCGTAAAAATAATTGAAGTAAAAAGTAATATTAAATCTAAAGTCCCAATAACTCCAGTACCAGTAAAAGTAATTGAAGTAAAAAATGATACTAAACCTCCACTAGCTCCAATACCAGTAAAAATAATTGAAGTAGAGTCAAATATATCTCCATCATTACCCAAAAATGCTAATTATGTATTAGATAACAAGAAAGTTTCCTATGATGAGGCTTCAAAAATAAAGGATAATGAAATTAAAAGTGTAGATATAGTTACCAAAGATAAAAATGGTAATAAGTTGGGGAAATCGGTGATTTACATTTACAAAAAAAAGCCTAAAAAAATAGTTGATGAGGCAGAGGAAAACGTATTTAGGAATTATTTAGGTGAAATTGTTAGGCAAACAGAATGGAATTATTTTGTAGATAATAAAAAAGTTACGCATAAAGAATTTCAAGCTATAGATGTAAAAGACATAAAGAGTGCGAACGTTGTTAAAAAAGATAACAAGGGTAATAACCTTAAAGTACCATCATACTATGTATTTACTAAGGTAGGAGATCAACGACCTATAACTTTGGTAAACGGAAAAACATCTTGTGAAGGATGTGTATTAGAATTAACGAAGGAAAAGCTTGCAGCAATAGTACTTTCTATTAATAAAGGGGAAATAGTTCATTTTAACATTAAGTTTCCTAAAAAGCCAACAGTAAGAGTAAAAAACAGCTCTGTATTAAATAAAGAAGCTAAAAGGTTTTTAGCAACAGCAGAAGTTGGTCAAATGGTACAAATATTTGGATTGAAATCATCCGCCTTTAAGAATTATAGTGCGCCAGTAATATTTCGAATTATTGAATAATATTAAGTATTAATTATATAAAAGAGGAGGTCTGATGAAACCCCCTCTTTTTGTTATTTATTTTTTAGGTTTGGGCATTTTTTTAGCTAAACTGGGTACTGATCTATATACATAGTCTCCATGAAATCCAGTAAAGTATTTTCCCATTTTCTTTCCAGTTGCTTTTTGTTTCGCTTCATCTGCGAATCGAGCTTTATTCAGTTTCCCCGTTTCATCAAGCGCTTTCTCTAAATCAGCTAATGATGCTACTACAAATACTTCAATAAACTCTCTTTTATCTGCACCCCATGCGTGTACGTATGGATAATAACCTTTTATGAATTGGTTTTTATGAATAACTTCTTTTAAAAAAGGATCACGTAAGTCATTAAATTCTTTCTCTGAGCCATCATCAGGAAAAGCTAAATGACTTTTTCTAACGTAAAATAATACAGGTTCATCACTTTCTTCTAAATTAGGTTTAGCTCCGGGAATTGGCGCGTAAATTTCGTCAGAATGATAAGTATCATAATAGGAGTCTCTCTTTTTAAAAAAAGCGTTTCTTTTTGCTTCGTCTGGCCAAGCTAGTTTGGATAATTCAGCATTTCTCTTACTAGACTTGTCAATGCCTTCCCAAGAATTAAACAGTTGCACATATACTAATTCTGTGTTGTCTGCGGTCATATAATGCAACCCGTAATTGGTAGCTAAAATGTGTTCGTTTTTTGAAGTTACTTTGTCAAGGAATTCTTTTTCAACTGCCTTCCATTCGTCCATAGAAAAATCTTCCATATCCATATTCCAATGTAATGTTGTTACAGCTAAATAACGTTGAGGTGGTTTTTCTTGAGCAGATAAAAAACTGCTTCCTAGTAGTAATGTAAAAATTACTACCACTAGTAATCGATTAGATTTTCTCATAATTCTAAAATTTAGTTAGCATAGTTACTATTTATTTCAGAAGTTTAATCGAGGTAATGTATTGACTTTCAGTCAAAAGAAGAATGCTAAGTTACGGATTTTTGAACTAAAGCACGTTTTAATAATAAAAAAAATAAAATAGGTCATTGAATAAATTCAATGACCTATTTTATTTTTTGAAGGTATTTATGTGCGGTGTTTGTTATTGCTTAATAACTTTAAATACTTTTTTAGCCCCATGAATAGTTGTTATATCTAAAAAGTAAATACCTGCAGATAATGATTGCATATTTATTTTATTTTTACTGTTAGTAAGTTGTTTTTTGAAAATTTCTTTACCAGTAATAGAAACTAATTTTGCATTTAATACAGATGAATTATTTTGAATTCCAGTAATGGTTAATTTATTATTTACTGGGTTTGGAAACAATGCAATATTTTGTAGTTGATAATCACCAATTGCCAATACATTAAATGATGTACAGACGCTAAGTTTTGTACAATTATTCTTTGTTATCTGTACTGCATAATTTCCGTTAATTGTAGGTGTAAATTGTTGATTTGTCTCTCCAGAAATTGGAGCGTTACTATTGTTACAATCTACCCATTGATACGTTACTCCAGCTTCATTAGATGTTAATGAGACAACTGTTTGAGTTACTGTTTTGTCAATAAAAATTGGGATAGATACAGTTGCAGCATAAGCTGCAACTAGCTTAGACATGTCATGGTAATAGGACATATTAAACAAATTTATCCTGTCATTATTAGAATGAAACCCAGGAGTGATGTCGTTAGTTTTCCAATTTTCACCAAATAGTATAGCAGAGAAGCCTTGACCCCAAAAAGAAGCATGATCACTATTTGTTGTACCAGGGTTTACAATATTAGCAATTAAATGTATTTCATCAGCTGCTACATTGTTCACATCTGTAGGAAAGTGATCTGCTAAAATAGTGGTTATCTTAGTTGCCATAGCTACAGAGTTTGCAAAAGGGCGTACATCAATATCAAAATGTCTATCGTTATTGCCATCATACCCCATCATATCTATATTAAAATTGCCTAAAATAGTGTCTCCGTTTGTTTGGGCTTGTTGTGCGTAATATGAGCTTCCGTTTAAGCCAGTTTCTTCTTGATCCCATAATGCATACACAATTGTGTTTTCAGTGCAATAAGTAGATAAAATCTTTGCTAATTCAATAATAGCTGCTGTTCCGCTGGCATTATCATCAGCTCCATAATTGGCAACGGAATCGTAATGTGCGCTTATTACATAAATGTTATTCGGATTTGTAACGCCAGTTTGTGTGGCAATTATGTTACGACCACCAGTGGCTCCTGGAGTATAAACTTGATCAGTAATAGTGAGTCCAAAACCGGAAAGTCTTTCTTTAATGTAATCTGCAGCTAGGTTGTTGTCATTATTACTTACACGATGAACGATTGTTTGATTGGGTGTACCATTAATTGTAGTTGTAGTTTCTCCGGATAGTTCATTTACAGTTTGGGTGATGTTAGTAAGATTTATTTGTGTAAATATACTTTTGATTTCAGCAGGTGTCTGTGCATTTGTTTTTAGCATTGTAAACACTAAAAAGATAAAAAAGGGGTATTTTATTCTCATAATTAAGTAGGTTAAATAAATTTATTGGGATTCTAAAAATAACAAATTAATTACAGATAAACTGATTTTTGTGGACTATTATGGGAAATGAGTGAGTGAAACGTGAGGTATTTAAGAAAAAGTAAGTGGTTTAGTAAAATAATTACAAAGCTTCTTTTTGTTTTTTTGTAAGACTTTTTACTACTAAGTCATAGGAATGATTAATTAGCTGAGAAATGAGTTGTAAGGGTAATTCGCCTTTATATATTCTTACGGAGTTCCAATGTTTTTTACTCATATGATAGCCTGGATCGATACTTTCATAGGTTGCTCTTAATTCAATTGCATATTCTGGGTCACATTTAAGATTTATAAACTGGATACCTTGCTCCCAATCTTTCAGTGATGTTAAAGCGAACATTTTTCCAGCCACTTTAAAAACTAAAGTATCCTTATCGAAAGGAAAAGATTCAGTTACTCCATTTTTAGCTAAGCAGAAATCTCTATATTGTTCAATATTCATTTGTTCTTTAATTCTAGTTGTTTCTGAGTGTTAATATTTAAAGTTGAATGATCTACTTTCCACCCAATTGTCTCAACAATATTAGTAATGATGTCAATAGCCTCTAAGAGCTCTTTATTAGCAGTTTCTATTAATCCACTTTCAGGTATTTTATCTATGATAAATTGTTTTGCTTCTTTATTTAAAGTAGTTAAATCTTCTGCTTCAAACTTATTAAACAGACCCTCGGTTTTATCATAATACTTTAAATCTGTTTCAATTGTAAGAATTTCTGCTTGAGGGAAATCAGTTATGAATATTGTTTTGGAATCAGAATTAGCTTGTAATTTTAATTTTGATAAATTATAGCCTATTTGCGCTTTAGCATTTATTAGTAATATTGCTTTTTTCTTACTAGTAATTAAGTTCAAAAAACGTTCTTTAGTATTTTCATAATGATATACTTCAGAAAAGTCTCCTTCAACAGTAACTAATTTACAAACGTTTTTAATCTTCTCTAATAAAACTACAGATTGTCGTTCAGTTATTGATTTTCTAGTCCTTTTTTTGAAAAAAACCATGATAAAATAGGATAGAAAAGCTCCAAATATGATTCCGAATATGATATCCATATTAGTTTATTTTATATAGTATAGGTTTACTTGGGGATGCGTCATTATGGAACGAAGCTATTTGTAAGTTTAAAACATACAATCCATCTTCAATATGGTTAGGAACGTAAATAAACTCAGTAATAGTTGCATCAAATCGTATCTTATCACTTGTATTCCAAAAGGCATTATGTGACAATAACGTACCGCCATCTTCTTCTTTATCAACGCTTGGTTGATCAATAAGTAAGTGTTTAATTCCTAAGTCTTTTAAATAAATTGTTGCTTCCTCTTCTAAATAAGGGGGGTTTGTGTGTGAATATTGTTTTGTTAATTTATCGGTAGTATTAGGAATGGTTCGTATCACTATAGCTTCTGGCTTTCGAAGTAGTTTTTCTTTCAATTGTTGTTTAGTAATAACAAAATCTTCTTTATGCTTTTCTGGGCGAATACTTATTACTTCCGCAGTGAAAAAGAAGGTTTTTAAGGAGTCGTTTATACTATAAAACTCCTTGGTGATATGTCCAACACATTCAGTATGTGTTCCATGTGCGTGTGGGTTAAATGCAATATTATTAAAGTTTGTGGATGCGCCACTTTTTACATTCCCAATCCAATCACCTAACACTACGGGTTCAATTCTAGGAGAGTCTATATACCAAGCATTCGGGTTTTCTGGTCCAGATTTTAAAGGAATAGAAATATCAAGTGGTTTTGATAAATCAATTTTATATTCAATACCGTTAAGTTGAAATGTAGCTAATGAAATCATAATTGTAAATATAGCTATTTTTCTAAGGAAATCTATTTAGTATTAAATGAAAAAGAGTAAGGAAACCCCTTACTCTTTAAAGATTCAGAACCAAGAAATGTTAGTTTATTATTAATTTTTTGGTTGTAATTTTATTATTACTTTCTATTTCTAAGAAATAAACTCCTGTTGAAAGGTTGTTTAAATATAATTCCTGTTTGTTGGAGAATTTTTTAGCATACTTTGAGTAAACAATTTTACCAGTAACATCATAAACGCTAAACTTAATACTAGAGCTTTCTTTTTTAAATACAATATTAAAGAGTCCTTTTGATGGGTTTGGATATATTACAAAACCACCGTTTTGAATATCGTCAATACCTAATACTCCATCAATAACAAAGTCATCAATAATAACCCCTTCTTCATTTACAGATCCGTCTGAGTGTAATACAATTCTGAACATGATATCTGTAGCTCCAGTTAAATCAGTTTCTCCAATAGCTGCATTTGCCGCAAAATCATAAGCATATTCTCTCATGGTAGCATTAGTTCCGCTTGAGGCATGCACGTCTTCACCTTCACCAGTCCATTGTGCACCTGGGCAATTATAACAATCAGAACCCCCAGAGCTAGCATTAGTTCTATCACTGTTATACCATAGAGGTAAGCTGTTAATAGTTCCTAATACTGACCAGTTAGCACCTTGATTTATTGAATACTCAACATAAGAAATGTCCCAATTCTCTTCTAAATCAAAAGCCATATCAAAACGTAATACTGGATTGGCAAGTTGTGTTAAATTATAGCATTTTGAAATTAAGTGTGCTTTAGCTCCATCAGGATGGTTTGCATCTAAATCAGTACCATATACTTGTGTTCCTGAAGATGCAGTGTTTAATAATGCATCTTCAGGAATTCCTCTTTCCCATACATCACTATCAGATAAAAGGGTGTCAGATGAGTTTTCAAAAGTATTTGTGTTATTTACTACACCAGTTTCATTAGTTAAGAAATTTCTTGCTAATTCATTATCTGAAAGATAGGTTTCCCCTACAGTTGATGTGTTTATTATGATTGTATGATTTCCTGTTGTTAAGCCAGTTATTGGAATTGGAATATTTGTTTGGTTGTTTGGGGAGATATTTCCGTTCCATGTAATTGAAGCTAGGTTTCCATCAATTGTATAGTTAATATTTAATTGAGTAATAGCGTTTAGACCATTGTTTTTTACAGTAACATCAGTGGTTATATCTCCACAATAAATTATCGATCCAGTTGGATTGTTAATAGAAAGTAGTTGAATATCGTTTGGTGCTTTCTGAACAGGAATAGGCGATCTCCAAACACCTCTACCATAGGTTGCAGCCGTAATTGATTCGTCAATTAAATTGATCTCTAAATCATTGACAATTGTATTAGGAAGATTTACAACAAATGTTTCCCAAGTAGGTGAAGTATCGTCAAGTCTATATACTCCTAAGCTAGTTGCTATATATAGTGGATTATCATCATGGTTTCCTTGATGAACAATATCATTAAAATATTGATTAATACCAGTAAGATTTCCTGTTATATCAGTATAAGTTGCAGCAGCATTTTGGTCGGCATTTAAAGTTTTATAGACCTTACGTGAATTTCCAGAGGTAGTTAACCATACAATGTTTGGATCAGTTTGATGTATTCCGATTCCTTTAATATTTGTAGGTCTTGCGCTTCCAACGTTAGTAAAAGTAGCTCCTGAATCATTACTTCTTTTCAAAACACTATTAACAACTGCGTAGATAATTGTATTATCTGAAGGAGCGATTTCTAAAAAATCACAATTGCTTCCTAAATCTGCTAATTGTGTCCAAGTAGTTCCGTCTAATCTGAATAATTTTGAATAGCCTCCATATAATGTTCCTGTTGAACTAATAGCCATAGGTGTTACCCAATTGCCACTTTCAGGTTCTGAGATAGATGTACCTAGGCTAGACCCCGTATTTGTAGAAATATAAGGTCCCCCACCACTTTGGATAAAGCCATAAAATTTATTTTCATCTGTTGGGTCTACCGCTGTGTCCATACCATCAGCACCATAAAAATTTTGCCAATTTCCATTCCCGTTATTAAATGCATGACCACCGTTATCCTGTAATCCTCCCACCATTTTATCAGCATTTGTTTTTGCAACTGCTACTCTGTAAAATTGACTTGCTTGTATACCGGAAGTATGATTTGTAAAATTAGTACCACCATCACTTGATGAATATATTCCACCATCGCTTCCGCAATACATTATACCGTTATAATCTCTTAAAAAGTGTATATCCGCATGTGTATAAGATGCTGAACTTGGTGAACTCCAATTATTTATTTTTGTAAAAGATGTTCCTCCATTTGTAGATTTCCAAACATTTAAACAACCAACATAAACTTCTTCTGCATTAGTACTAGAAACTCCCATTGCTAAATCGTACCAAGCTTGTCCGGCACTAAATGTAGTAGCTCCTTGTGTAATTGAAGTTGTTCTAGCAGTAAAGTTTGCCCCATTATCTGCTGACCGGTATATACTAACTGCACCACTAGACTCTCTAAATACATATACATAACTAGAATTGTTAGGAGTTACATCTATAACTAACCTCCCCGAAGAATTTGGTAGTCCTCCGGTTGTAACCCACGTAAATGTGTCCCCTCCATTTGTAGATCTATAAAACCTATTTGATGTTACGGCATATATGATATCTGGATTTCCAGGATTTATTTTAAGGTCTTTAAAGTTTCCAGTTTGTGTTTTTGTCCAGCTAGTACCTCCGTTTATTGATTTATGAATTCCATCATTTGTAGCAACCCATAAAGTTCCAGATATTGTTGGGTGGGTGTAAATATCGTTCATTGATGACGGTGTTCCATTGGTTCCGTTTGGACCTAAATCAGTTTCATTCCAATTTACACCTCCATCGGTAGATTTCCATACACCAACACTTGTCGTGTCTCCTGCATCATCATCGCCAGTAGCTATATAAATAATATTAGAGTTACTATAATCAATAGCAATTCCAGAAACCCCCATTTGAGGTAAATTATCTGACATTGGATTCCAATTGATTCCAGCATCAGTTGATTTCCATATACCTCCAGCTGGAGCTCCAGCATACCAGTTATTAGTACCGTTTGCAACATTGTTTGGGTCAATCATAACAACATTTATTCTTGCTTGACCTGTTGACCAAGAGCCTGTTCCAGTTGTAGTAAACGGACCTATTGCTGTCCAGTTACTCTGATCTGCCATTGCGGATTTGGATGCTAATTGCATTTGAGTTTTTGTAGTCCAAGTATCTAATAGTGTTTTTGCGGAAGGTAAATAGCCATTATTGTCTATTTCATTTTCCACCATAAACTCCCAGCGTTTAAAAGGCTTATATCCACTTCCTTTTTTGGAGGGATCTCGTGTTTCCCAATATTGATTAAAAGCTTGTTGAACTTCTAGAAAAGTAAAGGGCTGATTAGGGTTTTTTTGTAATAATTCAGAAGTTGAAGTTTCTTGCTTTAACTGCTTAATCCATGGGGAGTCTGCATTAAATTGTGAGAAACTAAAATTAATTGCTAAAACTGCAATTATAGTAAGTAATAATTTTTTCATTTAAGGGTAAATAAAGGGTTAAAACCCAAAAATAGCCCAAAAACAACTACATTGCAAATATTAATGTTCTTTTTTTAGGGTTGTAATTAGTTGATTATCAAAAGATTCTTTTAGTTTAATGATCTCGTCTACATTTTCGTTAGGGATAGCAATTGACAATACGTAATGTTTTATTTTCCACTCTCCGTTTACTTTTTCAAGAACCCCTGAGCCTCTACAAATTTTCATTTGTGTGTCTAATAATTCGTCAAACCATGCAAAATCATTAGTTTTATTAGTATAAATATTTCTTTCAATTGCAGTAAAACTCCAAGCTTTTCCTTTATCAAAGTAAGGCTTCGAAAAGGTTCTAAAATCTTTGTTTTGCCAGTTTTCAGTTGCGTCTGTGCCTATAAATACTCCGTCATTAGACATTAGACTAAAATAGGTTTCAAAATTAGCTTCTGCAGCTGCTTTATGCCAATTATTAAGTGTAGTATCTATAACTTTTTTTTCTGAATTTGTTTGTGCAGTAGTATAGTTATAGATTGACAACAAACAAATTAACAGTAAATTATTAACGATATTTTTCATAATCTTTTTCTTTTAAAATTAGGGCTTCTATCTGACCAACAAATACGTTATAGGTATTTTGAACTCTATTTAATTTATCATCTAAATTTTCTAAAGCACCATCTTTTAAGTGTTGTTCCAACATTAAAATTTCGGTTTCTAAAACTTTTATACGAGCTTCTATAGCTGGGGTTTTAAAGCGTTCTGGATAGGTTTTTTTTAAATCGGCTAATAATTTTTTAAGTAGCTCAATGTCCTTTTCTGTTTGGATATTAGTGCTTAATACTCTTTTTAATTCAGTTTCAAAAGAGATTATTTCAGCCCAATCCTCAACAAAATTAGTGCTAGAAACAACATTTATGTTTTTCTTTTTAATACTATCAACTGTTGAAACGTTTTGTGTTTCTTTAATTAATGTTGATTTTCCGGAGTCTTTTTTACAAGCACATAATGCGATTAGTAAAATAAATGCTACTAATTTGTTCATTTGGTATTCATTTTAAACAAATATAATTTTAAAAAAGCATTCTCAGTTGATAATTGAAAAATTTAAGAAAAGATTATATTTGCAAAATAATACCCTCAACCATTAACCCAGATAAAGCATGACTCCAAAAATATTAATCATTGGCGCTTGTGGACAAATCGGTTCTGAACTGACCATGTCCTTGCGTAAAATTCACGGTAACTCCAATGTAGTAGCTGCTGATATTAGAGAAGGGAAAGAAGAATTAATGACTTCTGGGCCTTTTGAAATTGTTAATGCAATGGATTATGATGTGGTTAGAAATTGTGTAGAAAAACACAATATAACTGACGTGTATTTATTGGCAGCAATGCTTTCTGCTACTGGGGAGAAATTTCCTATGAAAGCATGGGATTTAAATATGAATTCACTATTTCATGTATTAAACCTTGCAAAAGAGGGATTGATAAAAAAAATATTTTGGCCATCAAGTATCGCAGTTTTCGGCCCTACAACTCCAAGAGAAAATACACCACAATTTACTATAATGGAACCAACCACTGTTTATGGAATTACCAAACAAACTGGGGAGCGTTGGTGTGAATACTACAATAGCAAATACGGTGTAGATGTACGTAGTATTCGTTATCCGGGATTAATTAGTTGGAAGACCTTACCTGGAGGTGGTACTACGGATTATGCGGTAGATATTTATCATAAAGCAATTCAAGAAAATAAATATGATTGTTTTTTAAATGAGAATACAGCTTTGCCGATGATGTATATGGATGATGCGGTAAGAGCAACTATGAGTATAATGGATGCTCCTTCGGAATCAATTAAAATCAGGTCTTCTTATAGTTTGGGAGGTATTAGTTTTACGCCAAAAATGATATCTGAAGAGATTAAAAAACATTTTCCAAAGTTTGAAATGAGTTATTCACCAGATTTTAGGCAAGCTATAGCTGATTCTTGGCCAAAGAGTATTGATGATACTTCTGCTCAACAAGATTGGAATTGGAAGCATGAATATGATTTAGAACATATGACTAGCACAATGTTAGAAAATTTAAAAGCTGAACCTGTTTAGGTTCAGCTTTTAAATTTTATTAGCTAGATATTTTGCTTTTTCTTAAAATAAGGGAAGTCTTTTCTAGCTTATTTTTTTCAAGTCTTTAATTACCTTAAAAGCGGTATCAATTTGATTTTCACTTACCAATATTGTGAATTCATTACTAGTAGAAATCACTTCCCAAATAACAATTCCTTCCCAAGCTAATCGTTGGAAAATGAAATAATACAACCCTGGTGTTGAGGAGTTTTCTTCTGGCATGCGTATGGAAATAGAAGATAAGTCAGATTTTTCTTCTATAATTTCTTCCCCTTTGAATACTGTTTTGATTAACTCATCCATAGAGCTATTAATAACAATATTAGTTTCACTTACACCTCTAGAAGAAGTGTAAAAAACATTTTTCTTAACGTTAATAAAGGAAAGTAGTTCTTCTTGTTTTTTTAAAATAGAGTCTGATATGGCAAAGGTGTAATCCGTTAAAGAAGATCGAACTGTAATTTCTCCAATATCTTTTAAAACCTTAATTATTTTATGATTGGTTCTGAACTCTAAATCTTCAGAAAGTCTTTTTAAAGCCATTACAACAGCGCCTTGTTTTACATCCTTTTGTAGTTCTTCCTGAATCTCAGGAAGCATTATTCTTGTTAAAGAAGTAAGGTTAATAATACCTTGTGATAAGGCAGAAAGTAAAAATGGTTTACTTCGAATATAGTTCTCTACAAATGATGCTATTGTCTTCATAAGTTAATATAGTGTTGTTTTTGAAGTGACAAATATAACAATATGTGATTAAAAAAACAAAAAGGCATCTTTAATGTGATTAAGATTGTATTTTTCTTTTTTTTTGTGAATAGAAACAATGTCAAAACGTACCTCAACATCTAAATTATGTTGGATAACATATTCATTAGCGGCAGCTACGAGAAGTTTAATTTTCTTTTTATTAACGGCTTCTTCAGGAGTGGTAATATCAACAGAGCTTCTTGTTTTTACTTCTACAATAGCCAAAACACCTTCTTTTTGAGCAATAATGTCAATTTCTGCTTTTAAATAGCGCCAGTTTTTAGCGAGAACTTGGTATCCGTTTCTTATCAAGTATTCTTCAGTAAGTGCTTCTCCTTTTTTGCCTAATTCATTATGAGAAGCCATACTTATAGAAACTTTAGTGTAGTTTTATTTTTGTCGACAGAAAACTCGACAGTTCTTCCAAGCTCCAAACTTCTATTGTCTTTAAGGTGTCCAGCAGGAAAATTGAAGCACACAGGAAAATCAAATTCTTTTATATTGTCTAGAATAATTTCTTCAGCAGTTTTTCCAAAAGGAATAGTATTGTCATTCATTTTAGTCATCCCACCAACGATAAGTCCTTTTAAGTTATTGAAATATCCGTTGCGTTTCAAGTTCATCATCATCCTATCAATATGATATAAGTACTCATCAAGGTCTTCAATAAATAAAATTTTACCATCTGTTTTAATGGCAGATTCGGACCCTAATAAGCTATATAACATTGATAAATTACCACCAACTATTTCTCCTTTTCCAAGGCCGTATTTGTTCTGACTTTCACACGACAAGCTGTACGTAATGTCATTACCAAACAGATTGTCTTTTAATGATGCAATTGCATCAGGAGTACTACTTTTTACAGTAATTGGCATTAAACCATGAATGGTGTGAATACCTAAATTATGTATATGGGAATGTAAAGCAGTAACATCAGAAAAACCGATTACCCATTTTGGGTTTGTAATAAATTTAGAAAAATCCAATCCATCTATAATACGAACAGTTCCGTAACCTCCACGAGCACACCAAATGGCTTTCACGGCGTCGTTATTCATGGCTTCTTGAAAATCAGTTGTTCTATCAGTATCTGTACCACCAAACTGATGATCTTCTTTTC
>Ga0209291_1002163_pt1 | contig 16313 bp, 11 predicted proteins | sample GOMGulsemesocosm_FD_184633 | JGI IMG/M metagenome (GOLD analysis project Ga0209291, IMG submission 184633) | Methane-oxidizing microbial communities from mesocosms in the Gulf of Mexico - GOM9B Gulf of Mexico (SPAdes) (version 2) | ecosystem: Environmental > Aquatic > Marine > Cold seeps...
ACATCTGGGCAACCATCGTTATCACTATCTTGATCTTGGAAGTTAGGATTGGCATCAGCATCTGTATTTATTGGTGTAGAAGCTTCTGCTGCATCTGCCATTCCGTTGTTGTTAGTATCTGTAAAACCAGTGTCATTACTATCAATCATTCCATCGTTGTTGGTGTCAAGAGCTGCATCTCCATTACCTGCTTCTACAACATCAAATATTCCATCGTTATCGCTATCTAGATCTAAGTAATCGTAATATGTATCTGAGTCTGTATCACAAGAACCATCATAGGAATAACAAGTTGAACGAAAAGATTGATCATCAAAATGTATATTACCAGATAAAGAAGTTACATTATAGAAATATATTCTAAAATAATATGTTGTGTTTGGTAATAAACGGTAGGGAGTCATTGGAAAGGTTCTAAAACTTCTTATAGTTGTTTGAGTCATACTTTCATCTAGTAGTACTAAAGTACTTGCGGTAAAAGTAGGATCAGTAGAGGCTTCCATGCTAAACGAATACGGGTACAATGAAGGAGCAGAGTTGTCTCCAAATGAATTTTCTTCATTCCATAATAAAAAATCTCGCATGTAACAGAAAGCTCCAAAAATACTAGCAGTTTTGAATTCATACTGAACATAATCATTACTCGATTTTGCTTGAGTATGATTGGTTGCTGTAGCTCCTGAAACTATCGTACACTGAGAAGGGGACAAAGACATCGTTTGTGTTATACCATTACCTTGAACAGGTAGTGCTGCGCTATCTATTAAAGTTGGTGCTAAGATGTCTGGGTTCCAAGTTTGTGGATTGTCATTATGCAACCATCCAACTAAATCGATTGGACCTCCTCCTTCATCTTCAGAAATACACTCTTCTATATCTGGTATACCATCATTATCATCATCGATATCTATACCATTTATAATACCATCTCCATCACAATCTCCTTCGTAAGATGGATCTATACATTGTGAATACATTGTGTTTGCTAAAAGGAGTCCTAATAGTCCTAAGTAATAACCTTTCTTCATAGTAACTTGTTTTGTATCAAACATCTAACGTTGATTTTTTTTTAAAATCATCAAAACTAATACTATATTAACATAAGTTAATTGTTTGATAATTTAAGTATGAAAAAAAAATAATAGTTTGAAAATATTAGCCTTTTATTGTTTAGTTTTTTCGTTTAAAAGCTTAATATATCGGTAAAGTGTATAAAAATGATTAAAAAAGTAATGCTTAATGGTTTTGAGCTAAGAAATCGTCCTCATTATTTTTTCTATAAAAACTATTAAAATGATACTTTATTACCATAAAAAGCATGAGGTTTATTACGGTATAATAAAAGAGATGATTATAGGTTGTTGTGAGTAAGTAATTTATGTGAATTGTATCACTGTTTACGATGATAAATATATACCATAAGTCTGGTTGTTTAATAAAATTGTATCTCTATAAAATAATTGATTCATATTACAAATCAAACGTAACTTTTAGCATTAACCCCTACTTAAAAATTGCTATATAAAAAAAACGAGTATTTATACTCGTTTTTTTTTATAGTAATGAACATACATTGTCATTATTAAATAAAATAAAAACTATATGAAAATTAAAATTGTAAATAACAGAAGTGCTGATCAAGATTTATATTTATTATTGACAGGAGACAAGCAAGTAGGTATTAAAGGTATTACTCCAAATAGGTCTGTCAAGCTAAGTGATCTTTTACTCAATAGCACAAATCTTGAAATAGATATTGAAAGTATTGAAGGAGCTAGATTATATGTAGGATATGGGGCTTTTCCTTCAGACAATGCTCCTATTCCGAATGGGAAGCAATATTATGGTTGGATTGAATTTACTAAAAAAGCAAGCGAAGCAGAAGTTTGGTTAAATTTATCAAATGTTGATGTAACAGGGCTTCCTTTAGTTTTGTCAGGAACAGATACTACAAATAACGCCTTCACTTTAGGGTATAAAAAGTCGATTTCCGATATTATATCTGTAATGAAAACAACTGCATTGCAACCTGCTAATGAAGCAAATCCAGCATATGTTATTTGTAAAACAGGCCAACCTAAAATAGTGGGGCCAAATATTGTCCCAAATAGCTATTCGTCTTACAATACGTACATCAATGATTTGAATACAAGTAAAGCTCCATTAGTAATTACCTCTGATACTCCAAAGAATGGTTCTCCTAAAATATTCACAGGAAGTTTTATGAATGCAAAAAATGAAACTGATGTAATGATTTCCTTGGTAAGTACGGAAGGGGACACATTTGAAGTATTAAAAAGTCAATTTACTACTGAAATTTGTTACAGATGTGATGGAGGAACCTTGATTTATAATGGAGTAACTGTAGATCAAAATCAATCACCACAAAATACCAATGATCAAATGTTCTCAAATTCTACCTTTCGGAACTTATTGATAGGGATAAACGAAGGTTATTTTACTGTAGTTGGACCAAATAAAAGTATTGATTTCCCAGGAGAGGTTCCGTTTTCTACGGGACAAGGAAGTGATTATGCAAAAGTATTACATCAAAACTCTAACTCATACGGGTTTCCATATGCTGATTCTAACTTAAAAGTATTAATTACAGCATCTCCTTCAGATACCATAACAATGACTATTTGCACAGATACAGAAGCTATAGGGTATAATAGTAATACAGACAATAGTGCAAACCAACCTACATCTGGTGAATTTCAGTTTGGTATTGGAGAAAATAGTGCTTCTTTAGGAATGATTACTATTGGAGGTTGGAGATATATTGCAAATGAGAAAGGAGCTTATGGTGGTTTTTTACCAACACTCACGGAATGGACTAAAATGAATTTCGAAGGACCTGGTAAATATATCTGGATTAAAACAACTGGAGATGGATTTATTTCTGCCGATAATTGTTTCAACACTGGAACTCCAACTTACAATAAAAAAGTACTTACATGGGGGGCTGGGGTTCAATGGAAAAATGGAACCGGATCGCCCGTAAAACCAACAACAATTAATGAATTAGCAAACGCTTAAAAGTAAATTAAGCACTTTTTAAAAAGTATTATCAGTATAACAAAAGTCACTTTTAGGAGTGGCTTTTTTGCGAATACAATAAATTAGGATTCGATTCATTTTTAAAATGATGTTTATATATATTCTGTTTGGTATGCAAAAATATACATAGCTTATTACACTTACAATACTAATCAATTCACACAAAATTTATGAGGATATTATTTATTACTAGCAGTCACAACGGATTAAGTCAGAGGGCTTGGTGTGAACTTACAAGTAATGGCCATGAAGTTAAAGTACAGTTAGCAACTTCAGATACTGCAATGGAAAATGCAGTAAATAATTTTAACCCCAATTTAATACTAGCTCCATTTTTAAAAAAAGCAATTCCGGATTCGATTTGGAAAAAACATGTTTGTTTAATTGTACATCCAGGAATAAAAGGTGATCGAGGGCCTTCATCGTTAGATTGGGTAATCATGAGTGATGGTCAAGAATGGGGAGTAACAGTTTTACAAGCTGCTGAAGAAATGGATGCGGGGGATATATGGTCTTCTAATAATTTCCCGATGCGGAAAATTTCAAAAAGCAACCTCTATAGGCACGAAGTAACTGTAGCGGCTCTTAAAGGAATTCACGATGCTGTTGAAAAATTTGAATCTGGAATATTTCAACCAGAAAAGCTAGATTATAAAAACCCTAAAATAACAGGAACTTGGAATGACCCAATAAAAAGAGTAAACCGAATGGTTGATTGGTCTATGTCCTCAACCGAAATAATAAAGAAAATTAAGGCTGCTGATAGTACCCCAGGAGTTTTAGAACAACACATTTTCCCTTTTCCTTGCTTTATGTTCGGAGCTCATATAGAAAGTAGCTTGAAAGGGATACCTGGTCAACTTATTGCTCAAAGAGATAAGGCAGTATGCATCGGAACTGGTGATGGGGCTATTTGGATAACACATTTAAAAAAACAAGAAAAAGAGAATTTTAAGCTGCCAGCAATTGATGTTTTAAACGGGTATATTCCTGAATTACCTGTTTCCTGGAGAAATATTTTTACAGACGATTTCTCTATTGAAACCTATCGAGAAATTTGGTATAAAGAAAAGGAGAATGTAGGTTATTTACATTTTGATTTTTACAATGGTGCAATGAGTACTGAACAATGTCAACGACTTCGAAAAGCTTTCTGGGAAGTCAAAAATCGTGCAATAGATATTGTTGTATTAATGGGAGGACATGATATATGGTCTAACGGAATACACTTAAATACTATTGAAAACGCAAATAATGCTGCAGATGAATCTTGGAATAATATTGTAGCCATGAATGACTTTGTCTGCGAGGTGATTACTACGAGTAATAAATATATTATTTCTGCAATACATGGAAATGCTGGAGCTGGAGGGGCAATAATGGCTTTAGCATCTGATGAAGTTTTAGCAAGAGAAGGTATAATATTAAACCCTCATTATAAAAAAATGGGTTTATATGGATCTGAGTACTGGACATATTTATTACCTAAACGAGTAGGTCAGCAAATGGCGACAGAATTAACAACAGCTTGTCTTCCTTTAGATAGTGAAAAAGCGGTTAAGATAGGGTTGGTTGATAAAGCAGCTGGTAAAAGTATAACTGAGTTTAGAGCATTCCTTGAAGAAAGGATTGCAGAGATTAAAGCTACGGTTAATTTTAGTGAATTTGCTTCTGAAAAACAAAAACAATTGTTTCAGGCAGAATTAAAGCAGCCTCTTAATGATTATCGCAATAGCGAACTTCGTGAAATGGGGGGTAATTTTTATGGAGCTGATAGTACGTATCATTCATTGCGTTACTTTTTCGTTCATAAAATTGATTGTACATCGCAACCCTGTAACTATAAAATTGATAATGACAAATTAGTATTGCAAGAAGAAATAGGACACTTATAAATAGATGTAATAATAAAAAAAGGGTTCAACATATGTTGAACCCTTTTTAATATGATTATTGACCGACTATAAGTCAAATTTAATTCCTTGCGCTAAAGGCAATTCATCAGAATAGTTTACTGTATTTGTTTGACGTCTCATGTATATTTTCCAAGCATCAGATCCAGACTCACGTCCACCACCAGTTTCTTTTTCACCACCAAAAGCACCACCAATTTCAGCACCAGAAGTTCCGATGTTTACGTTTGCGATACCACAGTCAGAACCAGCAAATGATAAGAACTTTTCAGCTTCTTTCATTTCGTTTGTCATAATTGCAGAAGATAACCCTTGAGCGACTCCGTTTTGAACATCAATAGCGTTTTCAACACCACCAGAATATTTCATTAAGTATAAAATTGGAGCGAAAGTTTCATGCTGTACAATTTCAAAATGGTTTTCAGCTTCAATAATAGCTGGCTTTACGTAACACCCGCTTTCATAACCTTCACCTTCTAAAACACCACCATCAACTAATACGTTTCCACCTTCAGCTTTTGCTTTTTCAATAGCAGCTAAATACGTGTTTACAGCATCATGGTCAATTAATGGTCCAATATGATTCTTTTCGTCTAAAGGATTACCAATCGTTAATTGTCCGTAAGCACCAACAATTGCATCTTTTACTTTGTTATAAACAGATTCATGTATAATTAATCTACGTGTAGATGTACAACGTTGACCTGCAGTACCTACAGCTCCAAATACAGCTCCAGGAACAACCACTTTTAAATCAGCTGTTGGTGTAATAATAATTGCATTGTTTCCTCCTAATTCTAATAAAGACTTTCCGAAACGCTCAGCAACAGTAGCTCCAACAATTCTTCCCATACGAGTAGAACCTGTAGCAGATACTAAAGGAATACGAGTATCAGTAGTCATGTACTCACCAACTTTATAATCACCGTTGATGATACAAGAAATACCTTCTGGTAAATTATTTTCTTTTAAAATGTCAGCAATAATGTTTTGACAAGCTACAGAACATAAAGGCGCTTTTTCAGAACCTTTCCATACACATACATCACCACAAATCCACGCTAAAGCTGTATTCCATGCCCAAACTGCTACTGGAAAGTTAAATGCAGATATTATTCCAACTACACCAATTGGATGCCATTGCTCTCTCATTACATGCCCTGGACGCTCTGAAGGAATTGTTTGTCCGTTTAACTGACGAGATAAACCAACTGCAAAATCACAGATATCGATCATTTCTTGAACCTCTCCGTAACCTTCTTGTAAAGATTTACCCATTTCATAAGAAACTAACTTCCCTAAAGGTTCTTTTAATTCTCTCAATTTATTACCAAACTGACGTACAATTTCTCCTCTTTGTGGAGCAGGAATTGTTCTGAAAGTTTTAAAAGCCGATGTAGCAGCTTCCATTACTTTGTCATAATCTTCTCTGGTAGTTGTTTTTACTTTTCCAATTAATTGTCCATCAACTGGTGAGTATGACTCAATTACATCTCCACTAGAAAAATTATTAGAACCTGTTGAAGTCCCATCGTTTACAGCACTTAACCCTAATTGAGCTAATGCTTTATCCATTCCATAATCTATTGCTACTACTGACATATTTATAACTTTATTAAAGTTTTTTGTTAAAAAATTGTATGCAAAATTACGATTTTTTTCCGAGATTTTAAACCTCTCTTTTTTATTATAAAAAAACCATGGGAATTTAAATCCAATTTAGTACTTTTAGTAACCGTTTAAAAAGTTCTTTTTATCAAGGTGAAAGCAACTAACTAATAGATTTTTATTTTAATGACATACAACAAATTACTCACGATTTTTTTTGTCATAGTGACATTGCTTTCTTGTAAAAAAAAAGCTGCTGAAAATCCCCTTACTGTAATTACTCCCCCCGTCGTACAAACAAATGAATTTGCTATTGTAATTCATGGAGGTGCTGGGTATCTAACAAGAAAAAATGTCTCGTCTGAGCTTGATTCGTTAATCAGAAGTAAATTAACTGAAGCCATAAAAGTGGGACATATTATTTTAAAAGAGGGAGGTTCTAGCCTTGATGCAGTAGAAAAAACAATACAGGTTTTAGAAAACTCTCCTTTATTTAACGCTGGTAAAGGCGCTGTCTATACACATCAAGAAACTAATGAAATGGATGCTTCTATCATGTACGGAGCAACTTTAGATGCTGGTGCTGTGGCTGGGGTAACAATAATAAAAAACCCTATTTCAGCAGCCAGAAAAGTAATGGAAAACTCTGCCCATGTACTATTGTCAGGAACTGGTGCAGATCAATTTGCTAAAGAACAAGGAATAGAAATTGTAGATTCTTCCTATTTTGCTACAGAAAAAAGACTTAATTATCTTCGAAAAGTTAAAGCAGAAGAGCAAAAAAAGACAACAAACTTTTTAATTAAAAAATATTCTGATTACAAATTTGGAACGGTAGGATGTGTTGCTTTAGACACAAATGGAAATATCTCTGCAGGGACCTCAACTGGGGGAATGACCAATAAAAAATGGAGCCGTATAGGAGATTCGCCAATTATTGGTGCAGGAACTTATGCCAATAACAAAACTTGCGGGGTGTCTTCAACCGGTCATGGGGAGTATTTTATTCGTGCCGCCGTTGCTCATGATATTTCTGCGCAAATTGAATATAAAAAAGTATCCTTAAAAGAAGCTGCTGAGAATGTAGTTCAACAAAAGTTAGTAGCTTTAAAAGGAAGTGGAGGAATTATTGCAATTGATAAATACGGGAATATTCAAATGGAATTTAATACCCCAGGAATGTATAGGGCTTCAATAAATCAAAAAGGAGAGCTTTATACCGGAATTTATAAAGATGAATAACAAGTCTTACAGAATTTAAATTAACCAAATAAAACTGTTTTAACTAAAATGAAATACACTAAAATATTAATTGTTGTTTTAGCACTATTTGTGTTTTTTTCTTGTAACAAGAACAACACTTCAGAAACACAAACCTCAGACAAGAATGATTTTAAAGACTATATCGAAAATGTGTCTTCTGGAATTATATCAAAAAAGAGCGATGTCAGGATTGTTTTAGTAACACCTGTAGCAGCATGGTCAAACAACTTAGAGTTAGATAATGATTATTTTTCTGTTGCTCCAAAAGTTAAGGGAAAGTGGATTGCACTTAACAATCGTACTATTTCATTTCAGCCGGAAACAGCTTTTAATCAAGATACTGAATATGTATTTAAAGTTCATTTGAACAAATTTCAAAAAACAGAAAAAGGCTTAATTGATTTCAGTTTTAAAGTGAAAACTATAAAACAAGATTTTATTGTAACTACTAACAATATTCAATCATACAATAGAGATTGGCAGTATTTAGTTGGAAATATAAAAACTAGCGATGTGTTGTCATTATCGAACGCTAAAAAACTAGTTTCTGCTACACAATACGGGGCGCCATTAACTATAAAATTTGACACTGTTTTAGAGGACTCTAAGTTTTTTACATTCACAATTGATAGTATACAACGAAAAGTAGATGATTCAGAAATTAAAATTTCATACAATGGAAAGCCCATTGGAGTTGACCAAAACAATAGCTTTCCATACACTGTAATTGGTAAAAATAATTTTCAGGTGGTAGATGTAGCTGTTAGTAATGAGGGTAAACAGTATTTAGAAATAAACTTCTCTGATCCATTACAAAAAAATCAAAACTTTAATGGTCTTGTTGATATTAAGGGAGCTAAAAAACTACAATATGTTGTTGATGGTAATATCTTGAAAATTTTTACTAATACCACTTTAAAAGGAACTGTTGCTGTTGAAATATTTCAAGGAATAACAAGTACTGATGGATATAAACTCAAAAATACTTTTAAGCAGAATATAGCTTTTGAACAGCAAAAGCCTGAATTAAAATTATTACAAAACGGAACCATTTTACCAACATCGGATAATTTAAAGTTCAATTTTGAAAGTGTTAATTTAAAAGCCGTAGATGTTACTGTTTTCAAAATTTACCAAGATAATATTTTACAATTTTTACAAAGCAGCGATTTAAAAGGAAACAGGAATTTAAAACAAGTAGCGCGTCCAATTGCAAAAAAAACAATCAACCTGAAAAAGAAATCGAGAAGCAGTTTAAGTAAATGGAATTCCTTTTCTGTTGATTTAAAAAATATTATTGCTGCTGACCCTGGGGCAATTTATAGGGTGCAATTGTCTTTTCTGAAAAAATATTCCTTGTATACTTGTGAAGGAGATTCTGAAACTGCTGAAACTGTTGAAACAATTGATTATGATAATGAAGATGTAGAAGATAGTAATTGGGATTATGGAGGATATTATTATGGCGATGATTACGACTATGATTACAGTTGGAGAGAGCGTGATAACCCATGTGATCATTCATACTACAGAAATAAAAAAGTAAGTGCTAACGTACTGGCTTCAAACTTAGGGGTAACAATAAAAAAGGGAAGTAATAATTCCTATTTTGTAGCTGTTAGCGATATATTAACTACTGATCCTGTACCTAATGCAACCGTTACATTTTACAATTACCAGCAACAGGAAATTAGCTCAAAAACTACTGACGAAAATGGACTAGTATTTTATGATGCAGAGAAACCAGCATTTTTTGCATTGGTGAGTAAAAACAAGCAAACCACTTATGTGAAATTAAATGATGGAAATGCACTGTCCATGAGTAAATACGATGTTTCTGGAGTACGTTTAAAGAAAGGACTAAAAGGGTTTATTTATGGGGAACGTGGAGTTTGGAGACCTGGGGACACTTTGTTTTTATCATTTATGCTTAATGATAAAGCAAACCAATTACCTGTTGGACACCCTGTTAAATTTGAATTATCAGATCCACAGGGAACGATTACACATCGAGAAGTTAGCACTGAAGGGCTAAATAATTTTTACCGCTTTACCATTCCTACTGATGCTAATGCGACTACAGGAAATTGGACTGCTAAAATAAATGTTGGAGGAGCACAGTTTAGCAAACGCATTAAAATAGAAACAATAAAACCCAATAGACTTAAAATAAAAGCTGGTTTCGATGCAGCAATAATTACATCGTTAAATCCTATTGAAGGAACTATAGAGGCGTTGTGGCTGCATGGTGCTATTGCTAAAAACTTAAAAGCAGATGTGAATGTGAAATTTCATCAACAAGCCACAAAGTTTAAGCACTTTTCAGATTATATTTTTGATGATCCTGCAAGGCGTTTTAACTCTGAAGAACAAACTGTTTTTGAAGGAAGGGTTAATGAATTAGGAAAGGCGTCATTCAATTTCAAACCAGAATTAAGAAGCAAATCACCAGGAATGTTAAAAGCTTCTTTTATTACAAAAGTGTATGAAAATGGTGGTGATTTTAGTACTGATGTATTTAGCAAAACGTATTCGCCATACACCTCTTATGTTGGATTAAGTACTCCTAAAGGAGATCGTGCAAGAAACATGTTGTTAACGGATAAACAACATCGATTTGATGTGGCAACAGTAGATGAAAAAGGGAAGCCTGTTGCGGTAAATGATTTAGAGGTTAAAATATATAAAGTAAATAATAGTTGGTGGTGGAATTCCGCTAATAATAATTTATCGCAGTATGATGGTCGTACTTATCGTGAAACAGTATTTACGAAAACTATTGCTACAAAATCTAATGGAAAAGCCTCTTTTAATTTTGAATTAAAATACCCTGACTGGGGGCGTTTTTTAGTACGTATTGTAAATAAGAAAAGCGGACATGCTACAGGAAAAACAATATTTGTAGATTGGCCTGGATGGGCAGGAAAAGCCAGAAAAGGGAATCCTAATGAAGCTACGATGCTTATTTTTAAAGCTGATAAGAATACCTATAATGTGGGAGAAATGGCTCACGTAACATTTCCTTCTGGAGGGGATGGAGCGGCATTAGTAACTATTGAAAACGGTACAGAAGTATTGGAATCACGTTGGGTAAAAACCACAAAAGGAGATACCAAATTTAATTTTGAAATTACTCCTGAAATGGCACCAAATGTATACATTAATATTGCCTCCATTCAAAAACATGCGAATACGGCTAATGATTTACCCATACGTACTTATGGTGTTACGGGGATTACAGTAGAAAATCCAACTACTCGCTTGTATCCAGAAATTTCAATGCCAAAGGTATTGCAACCAGAACAAAATATTGTGGTAAAGGTGAATGAGAAAACTGGTAAACCAATGACTTACTCTATTGCTATTGTAGATGAAGGATTATTGGACTTAACACGATTTAAAACCCCAAACCCTTGGGACACGTTTTATGCTAAAGAAGCATTAGGTGTAAAAACATGGGATATTTATGATGATGTATTAGGAGCTTATGGTGGTCGTATCAACCAAGTATTTAGTATTGGAGGAGATGGAATGGCCGCAGGAAGTAAAAACAAAAAAGCAAACCGATTTAAGCCGGTTGTAGTGTACTTAGGCCCGTTTGAAATTGGTAAAAATCAATCCAAAACACATCAAGTGAAAATTCCTAAATACATAGGGTCTGTACGTACAATGGTAGTTGCTCATAATCCTGAAAAAGAGGCCTATGGAAGTGCAGAGAAGACTACTCCAGTTCGCAAACCTTTAATGGTGTTAGCATCATTACCTAGGAAAGTAAGTCCAGGTGAAAAAGTTCGTTTGCCAATTACTGTTTTCGCTATGGAGAAAAAGGTGAAAAATGTTAGTATAAGGCTAAAACAAAATAATATTTTTAAAGTTATAGGAAGTAGTACTCAAAACATTTCATTTAGTCAACCGGATGAAAAGATGGTGTATTTTGATATTGAAGTGCTTAAAAATGGGGTGGGGACTTTGGAAATTCTAGCCTCAGGAAATGGTGAAAAAGCAACTTATGAAGTAGAAATAGACGCTGTAAACCCGAATCCTGAAAGTACCGAAACTTTAGATGTTATATTAGAACCTAATAGTACCAAAACAATAAATTTTGAAACTTTTGGAGTAACTGGGACGAATGGAGCTATTATAGAATTATCCTCTTTACCACCAATGGATTTTAATTCTAGATTACAGTATTTAATTCAATACCCACATGGATGTGTTGAGCAAACTACCTCTAGTGTGTTTCCGCAATTATTTTTAAATGATATTTTTGATTTAAGTGCTCAAAAGAAACAACAAATTCAAAAAAACATACAAGGTGGAATCGATCGTCTGGCGCATTTTCAGACTACAAGTGGTGGTTTTTCATATTGGCAAGGAGGAAGAAGTATAAACGACTGGAGCACAAGTTATGCAGGTCATTTTTTATTAGAGGCCGAGAAAAAAGGATTTGTACTCCCTATATCGTTTAAAACAAAATGGTTGAACTATCAGAAAAAGGTAGCTAAAAGCTGGCGTTTTAGTGAAACATATCGTCGAAATGGGTTGGCGCAAGCATATAGATTATACACCTTAGCATTAGCGAATAATGCCGACTTATCTTCTATGAACCGATTGCGAGAAACAAGAAGCATTACCAATGAAGCTAAATATCGCTTGGCGGCTGCCTATGCGTTAATAGGTCAAACAGCAGCTGCAAATGAACTTGTAAATAATACTCCATTGGTGTTTAATACCCATAAGTATAACTACTATACTTATGGTTCTGCAGATAGAAATAAAGCCATGGCACTGGAAACTTATGTATTATTGAAAGAGCACAATAAAGCCAAGGATATTGGAAAATATATTGCTAAGGCTCTATCCAATAAAAAGTATATGAGTACACAAACTACCGCATACAGTTTGTTAGCAATGGCTAAATATGCTGCTTTTATTGGAGGAAAAGGAATTGTAGTAAGTTATACTACTAACAATAAAAATAACACTACAATTAGCACTTCTAAAACATTAGCAAGCAGAGTTATTCCGATTACCAATGGCGGGAATAGTATTGAGCTTAAAAACAATAAAAACAATACTATTTATGCTAGAGTATTAAATAAGGGAGTATTACCAGTTGGTCAGGAAAAAATAGCGCAACGTAATTTAACGGCTACCGTTGCCTATAAAAATAAAAACGGAAAATTATTAGATGTTTCTAAAGTTAGTCAAGGAACTGATTTTATAGCTGAAGTAACCATTTCTAATCATAAAAACGAAGCTATAAAAGATGTAGCGTTATCAGTAATTTTCCCTTCAGGATGGGAAATTGTTAATACGCGTTTTACAGATTTTGGCGCTTTTGATAAGAATACGGTTGCTCATGAAGATATTAGAGATGATCGTTCTAATTTTTATTTCGATTTAAAATCTCGGGAAACAAAAACAGTTCGTGTATTATTAAACGCATCCTATTTAGGAAGCTATTACTTATCAGGAGTACAATGTGAAGCCATGTATGATGATGATTATTTTGTGCGGACAAAAGGACAATGGGTTGAGGTTGTAAAATAAAAAACTCTTTAACTTACTGGAATTTCTCTTTTTAGTGGAGAGAACGCTGTTATCTTTTAATGATTTACGTTAAAAGATAACAGCGCATTTGTTGCTTCTCTTATAAAGGGAATTTGCCACGGAGCTAAGGAAGGACCAGAGGTACTTTATTTCATTTGAAAAATAAAATTTATGCATAGTTATTTACCAAGTATCAAAAAACAATTTAAATACTATAAATCATTGGGTGATAAAACTTTTGCACAAGTAACTGATGAACAATTGTTGTATCAATGTAACGGTGAAAGTAATAGTATTGCTATTATTGTAAAACATATTGCAGGAAACATGTTATCACATTGGACAAATTGTATTTATAGGCAAACTAGTAACTAATGATCATTGGGAATCTTTATCTATTCCTAAAGGAAATTCAAAAACCTATAATACTATTAAATTTAATAAACCAAAACGAACCAAACATTTTACCGACGATTTATAAATGCAAAACACAAAATCATACTACGCAGTAATATTCACTTCCAAACAAAAAGAAGATGATTACGGTTATCAAAAAATGGCAGAACAAATGGAAACCTTAGCCAAACAACAGCCTGGATATATCGGGATAGAATCAGCTAAAGCAGCTATAGGAATTACGGTTTCCTACTGGGAAAGCTTAGATGCTATAAAAAATTGGAAAGAAAATGCTGCACATCTTTTTGCTCAAGAAAAAGGAAAATCCGATTGGTACTCTTGGTATAGAGTGCGTATTTGCAAAGTGGAACGGGAATATGAATTTGATAATATTAACTTGTAATGATTTTTGAAACAGAAAGGTTAACCGTAAGAGTACTTCATTTTCAAGATACTGATTCGTTTTTTGACATGATGGGAAATCCGAACGTGATGAATCCTATTCCTAGGCCAATTATGACAAGAGCTGAAAGTGACGTTTTTTTATCGAAGTTAACTTCAGCTAAAAATGATAGTTCATACAAAGATGTTTGGGCAATTGTTGAGAAAAAAAGTAATTCTTTTATTGGCTTGTGTGCTTACTTGAAAAATGATGAAAATGATGATGAAATTGGCTATCGTTTGCGTGAACAATTCTGGAGAATTGGTTATGGAACAGAAATAGCGAAAGGTTTAATTGATTATGGTTTTACAAAAAAGGGATGCATTAAAATAACTGCTGATGTAAATACTGCAAACAGCAACTCTGCTAAAATATTAAACAAACTAATGCATCCAGTGCAAGAATTTTACAATGCAGCCGATCAATGTACTGACAGACGTTACGAGTTATATAAAGAAGATTGGGAAAAATGATAATTTAGGGATGTTTAATAAGTATATATTGTAATGAACAAGTATAAAAACATCTATTTTTAAGGACGGCTCCATTTCTCTTTTTTTCCTTTGTAAGGATTATCCTGTATTCTTTATTTATAAGTGCTAAGAACAAAAAAACTTTTTATACATTATCATGTATAGAATTATTTTCACTAGAACCTCATCACATCCCGAGCTTTACAACATAAACAAAATTGCTGTTTTTTCTGTGATTCCATAATGAATATCCATTTCAGACGCTGACAAATTTTTGATATTTGCTATAAAATTACCTGCTACCCTTATATTTATTAAATTAACTTCACAGATGTTCATTAAAAAAGTTAAATTAGCTTCCCCTAATAAAATTTATTGAAAACTAACCGCCGACTATTATAAAAAAGTAATAGTTAAATACAATATTATTTTATGATGAAGGATTTTTTTAAAACGACCATAAAGTCTTTGGGGTTTTCAATTATAACAGTTTTTATAATGAATTCTCTAATTTTTATAGCGAATATCAGTGAGTACAATATAGCTCAAGATTGGGAATTTAAATTAGAAGGAGTGGTTTTTTATATAAATAATAGCGCTGTGGGGTTTGAATTCGGAAAAATAGAAACTAGCGGGTTATTATTAATGCTTTTCTTTATTGGAATTTTCATGAATTATAAAAAACCTCTCGTAAAATCTGTTCGCATAAAATAAGGTAATATTAAAACTACTTTCTTGTAGATATCTTATGACGATGGAAAAACAGGTTTTTCTTTAGGTACAAACTGGTGGTCAGACACTGGGAGAATAGAAGAGTTTGATCAATAAACCTACACTATTAGGTATTAAATTATACTCTCTATCTCAAGCTTTCTGCCTGCTATTATAAAACAGTAAATTCCCATTACTGTCTGATATAATAGCACACCCTTATCTGTATTAAAATCTACACCTGCATACAAACCAAAATACCAATTATTGGTTTCTTCCCTACCAAAACAAATAACATAACAACAAAAGAATACTACTAATAAGACAACTTTATATTTCATTTACCTTTATTATTACACGGATTACAAATCTGCGTCATCGGGTTTTTATTTAGTTGAGTTGTTTTGGTATAAAATAACCAGTATAGCTTTTACTGAGTTTTAATAGGGATAGTTTAGAGGTATAAAACAACAAATACCTTTTTTTGCTGTCAAGTCTTTGTTTGAAGGTGGTACCACTAGGGCTTACTTCGGCTACGCTCAGTATAAACTTCTCGCCCAAAATATTTTGTAATAAATAAAACTCCCTTGAATGAACAAGAGAGTTTTAGTAATATAGGTGGTTCCACTAGGGCTTACTTCGGCTACGCTCAGTATAAACTTCTCGCCCAAAATATTTTGTAATAAAAAAACTCCCTTGAATGAACAAGAGAGTTTTAGTAATATAGGTGGTACCACTAGGGCTTACTTCGGCTACGCTCAGTATAAACTTCTCGCCCAAAATATTTTGTAATAAAAAAAACTCCCTTGAATGAACAAGAGAGTTTTAGTAATATAGGTGGTCCCACTTGGGCTTACTTCGGCTACGCTCAGTATAAACTTCTCGCCCAAAATA